>WNFU01010533.1_pt1 | contig 21836 bp, 16 predicted proteins | sample 5400121 | NCBI WGS metagenome assembly WNFU01 (sample SAMN13153360, study PRJNA577476) | soil metagenome | isolation source: 100 cm soil or saprolite under grassland replicate 1 | place: USA:California | collected 2016-06-15
GCAAACCAAAAATGCGTCTGATCCTATTGAAATACGTATTGACCCAAATCGCGAGATCGTACGCATTGCTGCCTAAGAGCGCGAGCCAACGCGCGTGGCGAATGATCACGTCGAAGAGGTCGCCGTGAACGACAAGGTAGCGCTTGCCGTCGGCGGCGACGTGGATGGTGTCCTCGAGCACCTCGATGCCGCCGAAATGGGTACCGTAGTAGTCGCGCAGGAACTCGTCGTGATTGCCGGGAATATAGAACAGCCGCACGCCTTTCCGCGCTTGGCGCAGCAGCTTCTGCACGACGTCGTTGTGAAGTTGCGGCCAATACCAGGCGGATTTCAGCTGCCAGCCGTCAACGATGTCGCCGACGAGATAAATGGTGTCGGCTTCGAAACGGCGCAGCAGATCGAGGAGCTTGTCGGCCTGGCAGCCGCGCGTTCCGAGATGGATGTCCGACAGAAATAACGTCCGTACCCGCTGCGGGCCGCTCGACAGCCGGTCAAGCATTCGTCATCCTGCGCATGGCGCGCTTATCAGTGATTTCTATTGCAAGCAAATGACAGCCGCGCGGATACCGGTACTTCGCGCATAAGGCGACAACCGCCTTTCCGGTCAAGCGCGGCCCACATCCGGAGAGTGAATCCTCGCGGGGGAGGGAAGGCGGCACGCTGTCTCACCACGCGACATAGGAAAAGAGGATGAAGCAAGATCGTTCTAATCGTAGTAAAGCCCTCCAAGAGTGGAACCGGTCACGCTGGTAGACGTCGACGGTCGAGACCATCGGCGGTATGGTTGGGTCAATCGAAGGTGGTCGGCTCGATGAAGAGAGGTCTGTCATGACACACGTTGCTAGCCCGCCAGTCCCGGGTCTGCTGCTGCATGCCCTTGCCAAGAATTGGTGGCTGCTGCTCTTGCGCGGCATCTGCGCCATCCTGTTCGGGGTGCTCGCCTTCGTCTGGCCGGGAATAACGCTGCTCACGCTGCTACTTCTCTACGGCGCCTTCGCGCTCGCTGACGGCGTGCTGGCGCTCGCGGAGGCCATCATGGGCGGTGCTCCGGCGCCGCGCTGGTGGCTCGCGCTCGTGGGACTCTTGGGCATTGCCGTCGGAATACTGACATTTGCCTGGCCGGGCATCACTGCGCTCGTGCTGCTCTTGTTCATCGCCGGCTGGGCGATCGCGACCGGGGTCCTGCAAATCGTGGGCGCGATCAGGCTGCGCAAGGAGATCGACAATGAGTGGCTGCTGATCGCGAGCGGCGTACTCTCGGTCATCTTCGGATTGATTCTGGTGGCCCAGCCCGGGACAGGCGCGTTGGCCTTGCTTTACGTCATCGGCATCTACGCGATCCTCTACGGTATTCTCGAGATCTGGCTTTCGCTGCGCCTACGGGAACATGCAACGAGCTAGACCGACGACGGAATAAGGTGCTGGCGCGAACTGGGTCGTGGAGATTTGAATCCACGACCCGGCGATCGTAGATTGCGCCTCCACGACAGGGGGTTGCGGCATGCCGAAAAAAGAAATCCTCGACCGTATACGCAAGTACGTCCACCCGTTCCGCATCACCAAAGGCAAGGGCTTCCGGCTGAAGGACTTCGACCCGGGTGACACCTGCGGCCTGAAGTTGGACAAGGGCGATGCCGCGGAACTCCTCCAACGCGGCACGGCGTGGTTGGCAGAGGAGCAGGACATGCTCTACGCCCAGGACCGTTGGTCCTTGCTGCTCGTCTTCCAGGCGCTGGACGCGGCCGGCAAGGACAGCACGATCAAACACGTCATGTCGGGCGTCAATCCTCAGGGCTGCCAGGTATTCTCGTTCAAGCAGCCCTCATCGGAGGAGCTCGATCACGATTTCATGTGGCGCTACGCCAGACACCTGCCAGAGCGCGGGCGCATCGGCATCTTCAACCGTTCATACTACGAGGAAGTCCTCGTCGTGCGCGTACACCCTGAGATCCTGCAGCGGCAGAGGCTGCCCCCGCACCTCGTCGGCAAGGGGATCTGGGACGAGCGGCTCGCCGACATCGCGCATTTCGAAGACTACGCTACCCGACAGGGCACGAAAATTCTGAAGTTCTTCCTTCACGTGTCGCGCAAGGAGCAGAAGAAGCGCTTCATGGATCGCCTCGAAGAGCCGGAGAAGAACTGGAAGTTCTCGGCGTCAGACGTGCAGGAACGCGAGTTCTGGAGCGATTACATGCACGCGTTCGAGGAGGCGATCGGGGCGACGGCGTCAAAGCACGCGCCGTGGTTCGTCGTGCCTGCCGACAACAAGTGGTTCACCCGGCTCGTCGTGGCGGCGGCAATCGTGGACGCGGTGGAGGACCTCGGCCTTGCTTATCCGAAGGTCGACCCGGCGAAGAAGAAAGAGCTCGCGGCCGCGCGTGCGGCACTTGCCCGCGAGCGGTAGCCGCAGCCAAACCTCTCATCGCTTTGCACCTGCTTCGAGCGCGCCACCACGCGCCGCAGCGATGGCTTCGTGCAGGGTCGTGAAAACCCGCGCCTCGCCGATCGCGGCGGTGACGCCGTGCCGGTCCATGTCGGACTTGAGGTAGGGGCTGACACGTCCAAAGATCACGCCCACCTTTTGGCGCGCCAGATCGTCGAGTAGTTCGCGTATCGACCGCGCGGCGGAGTAGTCCAGATCGGTGATCGCATCCGCATCGACGATGAACCAGCGGACCGGCGTGGGTGCGTGCTCCACGAGGCTGTGCACCTCGTCGGCGAAGCGATGGTCGTTCGCATAAAACAGGTCCGCGCCAAAACGATAGATGATAAGGCCTGGTTCAGTCTCTGCACCAGGGATCGCGGGCACCGGCATCCACCGGCCGGCGGCATCCGGCGCCAGCACCATCGTGTGCGGGCGATAGCTGTGGCGCACGTGTCGGAGAAGCGACAAGACGATTGCCAGCAGGATACCTTCCTCGACGCCGATCATCACGACCACCGCGGCGGTGCTGACGGCAAGGTAGAACTCGCCCGGGCTTTCGCGGCGGATGTCACGCAGACCGGTTGCGTCGATCATACCGACCGCGATCGTGAACACGATGGCAGCCAGCACGCAGCGCGGCAGGTACTGCAGCGGGCCGGTTAGCGCCAGCAACACCAGCAGCACGATGCCTGCAAATACCAGTTGTGCGAGCTGGCTGCGCGCGCCGGCGCGATCCGCCATGGCGGTTTGCGTCGGGCTGCCGTTGACCACGAACGCCCCGCTCACGGCGGCGGCGGCATTCGCGGCCGACAGCCCGAGAATGTCCGCGTCCTCGTCGACCCGCTCGCGATAACGCAGCGCAAATACGCGCGAGGTCGCGGCGCTCTGCGCGATGATCATCACGAAGCATGACGCGGCAACCTGCAGCACCGCCAATGCTTCGCTCCAGGTCACCTCAGGTAGCCCGATCGCCGGCAGCCCGCCGGGAACCGGGCCGATGACTGCTATGCCCCGCTCGGCGAAACGGAACGCGGCGCTGGCCGCGATCGTTCCCACGACCGCGATGAGCGAAACCGGCACGCGCGGGAGGAGACGATTGCCGAGTAGGATGCCTCCCGCCACGAGCACTGACAGCCAGAGCGTCGGAATACTGAGCTGCGGCAGGCCTTGCCAGATCTCCCATGCCTGAACGAGCGTGCGGTGCGACTGCACCGCGATACCGAGCATGTCGCCGAGCATCGCCATGCCGACCTGAATCCCGACACCGGTGAGAAATCCGACCAATACCGTGCGAGAGAGGAAATCGGCGAGGAATCCGAGCTTCAGGATCCATGCCAGCAGCAGAAGTCCGGCGGTCAGTAGCGCCACCATGCCGACGAGCGCCATGTACTTCTCGCTCCCCGGCGCCGCCATCTGGGACAGTGAGCTGGAGAAGATGGCCGCTGTGGCGGAATCGGCAGCGACGACGAGATGGCGGGAGGAGCCAAACGCCGCGAACGCCACAAGCGGCAGCAGCACCGTGTAAAGCCCGGTGATGACCGGCGTGCCCGCGATCCGTGTATAGCCGAGCACCTGCGGGATGTTCATCGACGCGAGCGTCGCCCCCGCCAGGACGTCGCGCATCGCGCCGCTGCGGCTGAAAGGCCGAAGGCTCTCAAAAAGCCTTAGTCGCATCGCTGACCGGCGAGTGACAAGGATCAAACCGAGCGCGGCTGGGGCGCCCTTTGGAATCCTATGGCGACGCGGTTCCAGGCGTTCATCAGCGCGATGGCGTAGGTGATGTTGGCAACTTGCTTGTCGTCATAGTGGCGCTTCAGCGGCTCATAAGCTGCGTCGGGGGCGTGCGTTAGCTCGACGCGGGTCAGCGACTCCGCCCATTCGAGCGCGGCTTTCTCGGGCTCGGTGAAGTAGGGGCTCTCGCGCCATCCGGCGAGCCCGTCGAGGCGTTCATTGGACTCGCCGGCCTGCCGCAAATCGCGCGCGTGTTCGTCGACGCAGTAGGAGCAGCCATTGATCTGTGACACCCGCAGGAAGATAAAGTCCATGAGACGTTTGTCGAGCCCCGCGCGCAGCAGCGCGGCGTTGACCCCCGTCAAAGCTTTGGTGGCTTCCGGTGCGATCGCGGCGTAGTTGAGTCGCATGGGCGCTTTCTCCTGCTCCCTCAGGCTCCAAAGATCACGCGGCGGAAGCGGCGCAAAGCGAACGCGAAGTAAACAGCGCCGATGGTCGCCGTCGCCAAAATCTCAGGCCATACGATTGACAGGCCGGCGCCGCGATAAAGCACATCCTGGGAGAAAACCACGAAATGCGGCGTCGGGCTGATGATCTGCATCAGATATTGCAGCCAGACCGGCATGCTTTCCATGGGCGTCGTGGCCCCGGAAAGGAGCATCATGACCAACAGCACGGGGATCGCCAGCAAGCCGAACTGCCCCATTGTGGCCGCGACCGTGCCGAGAAGAATGCCAAGCGCCGCGACGGTGAAGACATAAAAGCAGGAGCCGCCGAGAAACAGCAGGGTCGATCCGACGATCGGCACTTGCAGCCACCACTGCACGACGAGCATCAGCGACAGTCCGGCGGCGGCCAGAATGACCATGCCATTGGCCAGGATCTTCGAGAGCATGATCTCAGCCGGAACCACAGGCATGACGAGGAGATGCTCGACCGTGCCCTGCTCGCGCTCGCGAATGAGCGCCGCGCCGGTCAGGATTACCGTCAGCATGGTGAGATTGTTGATCACCTGCATCACCGAGGAGAACCAGCTCGACTTCAAATTCGGGTTGAACTTTGCGCGGACAACCGTTTTGACCGGCGCACTCATCAGTCCTTCGCGTCCGGTGATGAATTCCGTGACATAGTTGATGATGACGTTCTCGATGTAGGTCTTGCCATTGAAGGCCTGGGCAACCGCGGTGGCATCTACATTGATTTGAACCGAGGGCCGCCGCCCGGCAAGAACATCCGCCTGGAACTTTGGGGGAATTTCAATGACAAAAACGAAGCGTTGCGAATCCATGGAAGCATCGATTTCCGTTGCTGCGATCGCCACCGCCGGCTGGAACGTGGGCGGAGTGAGGCCGTCCGCAATGCGGCGTGACAGATCGGAATGGTCTTCGTCGACGATACCAACCGAAAGGTTGGTCGCTTCGGTCGAGGCGCCGGTGGCAACGGCGTAGATGGCGATGGTGAAGCTATAGGCGACAAGCGCCAGCATGATCGGGTCGGAGCGGATGCTGCGCAGCTCCTTGATCATCAACCGATAGATGTTGGCGAGGTGTACCCGCAGCTTGGCGAACCGATTGCTCCTGGGCCGCGCACCTGCCGCCTGGCTCGCTCCCGACATCTCAGGCCTCCTGCTTCCGCAGCAATATCTGCGCGGCAATGAGGTAGATGAGCACGAAGGCCGCAAGGACGAGCGTGTTTAACCACAGATCGGAAAAGCCAAGTGCCTTGGTGAAGGTGCCGACGGTGATCGGCTGGAACCAGGCCGCTGGAAACATCAGGCCAATAAATCTTCCCATGCCAGTGAGGGAGGACACGGGGACGAGCAGACCTGAAAAGTTCACTGTGGGGATGACGGAGAGAACGGTAGTCGCAAAGACTGCCGCTACCTGTGTCTGGGTGAAGGTCGAGACGAGTTGCCCGAAGCCGCAAGTCGAGAAAACGTAGAGCAGCGTCCCCAGCGCGAGGGCTGCGAAAGACCCCTTGACCGGCACGTGGAAAACAAAAAAGGACATCAGCAGCAGGAGAGTGAACGTCAACATCCCAACCACGACATACGGGAACGCCTTGCCCAGGAGGAACTCGAATTTGGTGATGGGAGTCGAGCGAAAATTGGCGATCGAACCGGTTTCCTTCTCGAGTACGACAGCGATGCTCGCCATGATCGCCGGAATCAAAATCAGCATCATCACGATGACGCTCGGAACCATGGCGAAGACGCTCTTGAAGCCCTGGTTGTAGCGGAAGCGGTCTTCCAGATGGAGTCCGCCGAGGTAGACGTTGGACACGGCGTTGGGGCCGAGGCGCTCGACGACGAGATCCTGCGCATAACGCAAGCCCAGGCCGGTGACGTAGCCTTTCGCGGTTTCGCCGCGGAACGGCATGGCGCCGTCGATCCAGACGGCGACCTCGGGCGGATGCAGGCTTGCAAGATCGCGCCCGAAGCCGGAGGGAATTTCAACGGCGACTGCCAGCTCGCCGCTTTTCAGCCGTTGCTCCATCTCCGCCGCGGAGCTGATCGGCCGCTGTTCGGAGAAATAACGAGAGCCGGAGAAGTTCTCGAGCAGCCGACGGCTTTCCGGCGTCTGGTCCTGGTCGAAGGCCGCGTATTTCAGATTTTCGACGTCGAAGGTGATGCCGTAGCCGAAGGCCAACATCAGAATGACAGGACCGATGAAGGCGAACCCCAACCGGATGGGATCGCGCAGCAGCTCCATGGTTTCGCGCCGGGCATAAGCCCACAGTCGTCCAGGATCGAATCGCCTGGAAGCACGCGATGGGACGCTCTTGGGCGCCGATGCCGGTGGTTGTGGCGCCTCGGCCTTCTTTGCCTTGTCGGCTCCCCCCGCTTCCTCCAGATAGCTGATGAAGGCGTCCTCGAGAGAAGCGCTGCCGCGCTCCTTCACGAGCTCCTCGGGCGCGTTGACGGCGAGCACCCTGCCTCGATGCATCAGCGAAATACGATCGCAGCGCTCGGCCTCGTTCATGAAGTGGGTCGAGAGGAAGATGGTGACCCCATCGTTGCGGGAGAGATCGATCAGCGTGCGCCAGAAAGCGTCGCGCGCGATCGGATCGACCCCCGAGGTTGGCTCGTCGAGAATGAGTATGCGCGGCCGGTGCAGCACGGCCACGGCAAGCTGTAGCCGCTGCTTCACGCCAAGCGGCAGGCTCTCCGGCTTAGCGTCGGTCACACTTTTCAGATCGTACCGCTCCAGCAGCTCGTTGATTCGTCCTTTGATTTCATTTGATGGGAGATGGTAAAGGCGCGCATGCAGATCGAGATTCTGTCGGACCGTGAGCTCGCTGTAGAGCGAGAACGCCTGCGACATGTAGCCGACATTCCGACGCGCCTCCATGTCGTCGGCGCCCATCGGCTTTCCAAATAATTTCGCCGAGCCTTCGGTTACCGGCAGCAGGCCCGTCAGCATCTTCATGGTCGTTGTCTTGCCGGAGCCGTTCGAGCCGAGGAAGCCGAAAATCTCGCCACGCGCGATGCGAAAGCTCACATGATCGACCGCGACGAAATCGCCAAAGCGGCGAGTGAGCCCATCCGCCTCGATCGCGGGGGTCTTGTCATCGCTGACGACGCGCGGCCGCACGACGACCTCCTGATGCTGGGCGCGCTTTTCTGGTGGAAGAAGGGCAATGAAGGCGTCGTCCAGCGTGGTCTTTTTCGCTTGAGCGAGGATCTCCTTCGGCGCGCCACGCGCGATGACTTTGCCGTCGTCCATCGCGGCAAGCCAATGGAATCGGCTCGCTTCGTCCATGTAGGCGGTTGCCACCATCACGCTCATGAACGGACGCCGGGCGCGGATCGAATCGATCAGCTCCCAGAACTGCCGGCGCGAGAGCGGATCGACGCCCGTGGTGGGCTCGTCGAGAACAAGGAGATCAGGATCGTGCATCAGCGAGCAGCAAAGGCTGACTTTTTGCTTCATGCCGCCTGAGAGCTTGCCGCATGGTCGAGCTGCAAACGGGTCGAGCCCCGTGGCCACCAAGAGTTCGTCGATGCGCGCGCGCCGCTCGGCTGCGCCCTGGCCGAACAAGCGGCCGAAGAAATCGATGTTGTCAAAAACGCTGAGCGTCGGATAGAGATTGCGGCCCAACCCTTGCGGCATATAGGCGATACGGCCGTAACTTGCCGTGCGATGGCGCTCATCCGCCATGTTTCCGTCGAGGACGGTAACCCTGCCGCTCTGGATCTTGCGTACCCCGGACACAAGCGCGAGCAAGGTGGACTTGCCGACGCCGTCGGGCCCGATCATTCCCACCATGCAATTGGCAGGAATATCGAGAGTGAGGTCGTTGAGCGCGAACGTCTTACCGTAGCGGTGCGTTACCCGCTCGATCCGGGCGATGACGGCGTCCGTCATTGGGGAAGCTTCACCACAAGTTCCTCAGGCCATGCGATCTTGGGGTCCGTGCGGACGAAACCGAGGCCGCGGACGCCCGTCTTCACCTGCCGATGGTATTTGTCCAAAACCTTCGGATCCCCCTGAAGCTTGACGCGGAACATCAGTTTCTGCCGCTCCTCGGCGGTCTCAACGCTCTTCGGTGTGAACTGGGCGTCGGTCGCGACGAAGCTGATCGTCGCGGGAATGACGTATTGGGGAATGGGATCGGCGATGACGCGCGCCTCGTCGCCAAGCGTGAGCTTACCGGCGTCATCCGCCGGCAAGTAGACCGTCATGTAGACGTCGTTGAGATCGAGGATCGTCAGAACGCGCTGACCTGCGGCGACCACCTCACCGGCGCGGGCGAGCCGGTATTGCACCCGTCCACTCCTTGGCGACACGAGCACCAGGTCGGTCAGAACCGACTGGAGCCGCTCGACATCGGCCACAGCTGCCTTGATTGCGGATTCAGCCTCGTCACGCTGGGCGTTGGCCGAAACATGTGCGGCCTCTGCCGCCTCGAATTTGTTGCGGCGCTGGTCCACTATCTGCTGCGGTATATTCCCGTGCTCAATTAACATTTTGCCACGGTCATAATCCGTTCTGGTAAAATCCAAGTCGCTCTTGCGTTGTGCGATGAGAGCGACAGCCGATGCCAGCGCCTGTTTCGCTTTCAACACCTGTGCCTGGGCGGCGCGCAGCTGGGCTTCGGTTTCCGGCGACGAGATGGTGGCGACAACCTGTCCCGCGGTGACCTCGTCGCCTTCGTTCACGGTCAGCGTCGCCAGCCGGCCGGGATATTTGGCCGCGACGTCGACCTGCGTCGCCTCGATGCGGCCGTTCGATTTCACGATTCCCTCTGGCATATCGCGGCCGCGCAAGCGCGCGATGAGGGTTTCCACCGCTGTGCGGGCTCGTTCGATAGGGTCTCGCTGCTTCGATTGCGCCTGCACCGCGGGGCTTTTCTGCGCCGGCTGGGCCTGCGCAGTCCGCAGCTTCGACTCTGCATGCGCGGTTGACAGGAGGAGCTGGCCCTCCGAGCATATATAAAGTGGGCCGCAGACCGCGAGTGCCAGGGTCGCCACAAAAGCAGCGGCAGACAATCGGACCGACATTGTCATTCCCCCATCTATACGCGCCGCAAGCCTCAGCTCCGTGCTTTCCTAAGCAGCGGCAGGGTATGGTGCGACCTCGCACCGGCGGCCGTCAATCCGCGATCCCAATGAGGGCAAAAAACACCTCCGTATCGGCGTCACTCAAAAGTTCAGATCATCGAGGTGTTTCCTGCATTCAAACGCGCGTGAAGCTGATCGAGACACAAATTGTAAGTAGCTACGTCTATGATCTCGCTTAGGCCTCCGTTAGACGCGGCCGCCAGCATTTTGAACACAGCGCCGAACCGTTTCTCGCGGCCGTATCTCTTCCTGACGGCCGCGCCGACCGTGACTGCATATCAACTACGTTATTGACTACATATCGCGCTCATGCTACAAGATTCGCATCCTCGCTCTTTGAGGGGCGTCTCCGGAGACATCCTGAAGGCGGAGCGGGGAGTGGCGTCTCGCGGCGGCGGCTTGTAACCGTCGCCTCGGGAGGCAGGGAAGCCGCCCGCCAGGCACTACGACCTGGCTGCGAGGAGCTCGCTGTGACAGGCGCCTCGCCCGCCGTCGCCAAGGCTATGGCGGGTTTGGTTACCCGCCGAAGCGCCAGCGGAGGCGGGTCGCTAGGCGCCTGACGTGCCGCGTTACGGCATGTCCAACGGGTGTCTCGCAAACACCCGAACGTCTCTCGGCGCTCCGCCCACCCCTCGATTGGGGTGAGCGAAGCAAAGGGACAAAACCCCGGACGCAATGTGCGCCGCGGGAACGAGATGGGCTGTTTGAAATGGTGAACTGTGTCGTCCGCGATGCTCGTCCTCATCCTGAGGAGCGCGCATGCGAGAACCGTTCTGCGAACTCGAACGCGCGTGCTCGCGTCTCGAAGGATGAGGACGAGCCACTACTTGCGCCCTCATGCTTCGAGACGCATCGCAGCGCGCTTCGGCGCTGGAAGCACCTGCACTCGCGTCACGCTGCGATGCTCCTCAGCATGAGGGCAGGAGAGCGCTCCGCATTTTGGCCAAACGAACCCAACGATCATTTCCGCCAAACGAAGCCAAGCCTCATTCGCGTCGTCCCCGCGAGGGGCACCCCGCGACGCTCGCGTCGCGGGGACCCCGTTGCGGGGACCCAGGATCACTGGCTGGTGTTCATGGGTCCCGGCTCTCGCTGCGCTCGGCCGGGACGACAATTAGATCACGCGAAGGACCAACCTTCGGCTGTACGAAATCACCGCTGGCTCCGTTCCATTGTTTTCGATTGTTATTTACAATGGGTTTTGCAACTCGCACGTGTCGGTCTATGACTCAGGCGTGACCGCGACTCACGATAGCGGACGTCTCGGGCCTGGCCGATGGTTTGCCGGGCTCAAGCGTACCCGGCTCGTGCTTGCGGCGGCGGTGCTGGCGTTCGGTGCCTTGTGGGCGCTCGGCGCGATTGCGGCGGGACCGGCCCTGGCCGGCTTCGCGCTCGTCGCGGCGGCGGTCGTGGTCGCGACTGCCAAGGTGGACACGGCGCCGGCGCGCTTGCCGCGAGATGAGCCGAGCGCGGCGCGACTCGGTGATCCGCTGATCGAAGCGGTGCTAGCCGCAGTGCCGGACCCCGTGGTCGCGCTCGACCACCGCGGCGATGTCGTCGCGCTCAACGCGCGGGCAGCCGCGCTTGCGCCTGCGCTGCGTGCGGGCGAGTCGGTCTCGCTCGGGCTGCGCGTGCCCGAGGTGCTGGAGGCAATCCGCCACGCGCGCGCGAGCGCGACTTCGCAGCGCGCCGAATTCTTTCAGCGCGTGCCGCTCGACCGTTGGTACGAAGCCATCGCGACCCCGATATCCGGCGCCGGTTTCAACCCTGGCCTCGTGCTCCTCGCCTTCCACGATCTCACGCCGCTGCGCCGTGTCGAGGAAATGCGCGCCGACTTCGTGGCCAATGCGAGCCATGAGTTGCGCACGCCGCTTGCCGCGCTGTCGGGGTTCATCGACACGCTGCGCGGCTCGGCGCGCGACGATTCGGCGGCGCGGGAGCGCTTCCTCGCCATCATGCAGGCGCAGGCCGACCGCATGGCTCGCCTCATCGACGATCTTCTGTCGCTCTCGCGCATCGAGCTCAACGCGCATCTGCGGCCCGACAAGGCGGTCGATCTCGCCGCCATCGTCCGGCAGGTCGCCGATGCCCTGCAGACATTGGCCCGCGATCGCGAGGTCGAGGTCAAGACCATTGGCATCTCGAATGTGCTGGTGGTGCTCGGCGATCGCGACGAATTGATCCGGGTGTTCGAGAATCTCGTGGAGAACGCGCTGAAATATGCCGCGTCGGGCAAGCGGGTTGAACTCGCGCTCTCCTGTGGCGAAGGGCAGGATGGCAAACCCGAAGCACGCGTCGCGGTGCGCGATCATGGTCCCGGCATCGCACCCGAGCACCTGCCGCGGCTGACCGAGCGTTTCTACCGAGTGGATGTGACCGAGAGCCGCGCTCAAGGCGGCACCGGGCTCGGCTTGGCGTTGGTCAAGCACATCCTCAACCGCCATGGCGGACGTCTGACTATCGATAGCGTGCCGGGGCAGGGGGCGACATTCACCGTGCATCTGCCCCTGGCCGATGCCGCGGCGCGAGGGAGGTCGTGACCATACCGCATCCGCAAGAGAGGGCGCTGACGACCTTCTAGACCGTAATTCCTCTGCCGCTCGTCCGAATACAAATGCGTTTGTATCCGCAATGAATTGGACTGTCATCCAACTGTTATGGAGTGATCGTAGAGCCATGCCACGGGTGGCGCGTGGCAGCGCAGCAATCTGTTGCGCGCGAATCAGCGAGCAAGCCGATCGGCGACCACACTTTCACCAAGTCGAATGCCACGATGACGCAACCCGTGCGTCGTTGGGGGGTCCCAGGTCCGCTCCGGCTCGCCTTTCGTCTTGATGTAGATTGGGAGGGAGTTTTGCAGCTTTTTCGCATGTTTGCGGCGGTCGGCTTGCTCGTTGCAGCTGCCACGGCCCCCGCCCGCGCCGCTGACGTTTCGGGCGCCGGCGCCACCTTCCCCTATCCGCTATATGCCAAATGGGCCGACGCCTACAAAAAAGAAACCGGCATCGCGGTGAACTATCAGTCCCTCGGCTCGGGCGAGGGCATCAGGATGATTCAGAACAACGAGGTGATCTTCGGGGCCTCCGATATGCCGCTCAAGGCAGCGGACTTGGACATGCATGGCCTCGTCCAGTTCCCGATCGTGATCGGCGGCGTGGTGGCGGTGGTGAATGTCGAGGGCATCAGAGCTGGCGGCCTCATCCTCGACGGCCCGACCTTGGCCAAGATCTTTCTCGGCGAGATCAAATCATGGAATAACGCCGCGCTTCGAAAGCTCAATCCAAGCGTAAAGCTGCCGTCGCAGGGAATTGCCGTGGTACATCGCTCCGACGGTTCCGGCACGACCTTCGTCTTCACCGATTATCTCGCCAAGATGAACGCGGACTGGAGGTCCAGGGTCGGAGCGATCACCTCCGTCGATTGGCCCGCTGGAACCGGGGCTCGAGGGAACGAAGGCGTCGCCGCCACCGTCGCCCGCATCAAAGGCTCGATTGGCTACGTCGAGTACGCCTACGCGAAGCAGAACAAGCTCTCCACCGCCAGGCTGATGAACAAGGACGGCAAGGCCGTTGCGCCTACTATCGCGTCGTTCACGGCCGCTGCCCGCAGCGCCAACTGGGAAGGAACGCCGGGTTTCGGCGTCATCCTGACCAACGAATCCGGTGCCGACGCTTGGCCGATGGCCAGCGCCACCTTTGTGCTCATGCACAAGCAGCCGACCGATCCGGTGACCGCGGGCGAAGCGCTGAAGTTCTTCAATTGGGCTTACGCCAAGGGCGGCAGGATGGCGGAGGAACTCGATTACGTGCCGATGCCGGGCAACGTGGTTAACGCGGTTCGCAAGCTCTGGGCCTCCGAGATCAAGGACGCCAGCGGCAAGCCGATTTTCGCGCTTTCAAATTAAGAATCGATCCGCCACCGCACGGCCGCGGCGCAAAGGTGCCCGCCACCGCAAGCAATTAGGTTTGCGCTTAATCGACAACGGGTTAGGCCGTCATCCAACCGTCGTAGAACCATCATAGAACGATGACATGGGACGCGTAGGGATGCGGGCAGCCGCGGAATCGACCGGCACCTCGACGCGTCGGGTGGGTCATCCCGGGCCTGTTGTTAACTATCGCCAGCAACCAACAACTAGGACGCAAGCCCATCTGCCGTGGACCCAACCCACGTCGGCTGAGCCTTTCGTCTCGAACAAACAGGAGAGAGCCTTGAAACTTTTCCGCACCCTGACGGCCGCCGGGTTCGTCGCCGCGGCAGCGATCGGGCCCGCGATGGCAATCGACATCTCGGGCGCTGGAGCTACCTTTCCGTATCCGATCTATGCGAAATGGGCCGATGCCTACAAGAAAGAGACCGGCGTTGGGATGAACTATCAGTCGATCGGTTCGGGCGGCGGCATCAAGCAGATCAAAGCCAAGACCGTCACCTTCGGCGCCTCTGATGCGCCGCTCCCCGGTAAGGAACTCGACGAGAGCGGTCTCATTCAGTTCCCGATGGTGATGGGCGGCATCGTGCCGGTCGTCAACATCGAGGGCATCAAGTCCGGCGATCTCGTCATCGATGGCCCGACGCTCGCCAAGATCTTCCTCGGCGAGATCAAGACTTGGAACGATCCTGCCATCGCCAAGCTCAACCCGTCGGCCAAGCTGCCGTCGCAGTCGATCGCAGTCGTGCATCGCTCGGACGGCTCGGGGACGACCTACAATTTTGCCTATTACCTGGCCCAAGTCAGTCCGGACTGGAAGTCGAAGGTCGGCTTCAACACGTCGGTCGAGTGGCCGGTTGGCATTGGCGCCAAGGGCAATGAAGGTGTCGCCAACAACGTGGCGCAGACGAAGGGCTCGATCGGCTACGTCGAATACGCCTATGCCAAGCAGAATAAGCTGACCCATACGAAAATGATCAACAAGGACGGCAAAACCGTCGAGCCTACCTCCGCGACCTTTCAGGCAGCTGCGGCCAACGCCGATTGGAGCTCGGTTCCCGGCTATGGCGTCATTCTCGCCAATCAGCCCGGCCCCGAGTCCTGGCCGATGACGGCGGCGACATGGATCCTGATGTACAAGAAACCGCAGGATCCCGCGGCCGCCGCCGAGGCGCTCAAGTTCTTCACCTGGGCCTATGACAAGGGCGCCAAGATGGCCGAGGACCTCGATTACATCCCGATGCCGAAGAATGTCGTCGACAGCGTCAAGAAGACCTGGGCGGCCGACGTGAAGGACGCATCGGGCAAGCCCCTCTACGCGATGGCCCGTTGAGTTGGTGCGCGTTGGGGAGGGCTCCGTCCTGGGGCCCTTCTCCTTTTGTTTGTATCCAAATGTGACTTGCACAGCGGCCAACGGGGCGCTTTTGATTTGGCTCTCCCCGCCACGTCCACAGGGAGAGCCTGGATGCAGCCCGCCAGGAGGCGATCCGTGGTTGACGTTGCGCTGCAGGGCGATGCGGTCGAGGCCGACCCAGTAGCGGCGCGGGCCAAGGCGCTCAACCGGCTGCGTGTCGGCGATATCATCTTCCGTGCTGTCACCCGCGCCGCAGCAATCGGGGTGCTCGTCATTCTCGGCGGCGTCATCATTTCCCTCATCGACGGGTCGCTGCCGGCCTTCCGCGCTTTCGGCCTCAATTTCCTGTTCGAGGAGCGGTGGAATCCCGTAACTGAGAGATTCGGGGCGCTCGCGCCGATCTACGGCACGCTTGTCACGTCGTTCATCGCCATGCTGATCGCGGTCCCGGTCGGACTGTTGATCGCTGTCTTCCTCACCGAGCTGTGCCCCATGTGGCTGCGGCGGCCGATTGGGATCGCCATTGAACTGTTGGCTGGCATCCCAAGCATCATCTACGGCATCTGGGGGCTGTTCGTATTCGCGCCGTTCCTGCAGGAGACCTTGCAACCTTTCCTGATTGCGACCTTCGGCAATATCCCCGTGCTGTCGGCGTTGTTCGCTGGGCCGCCCTACGGCATCGGAGTGCTAACTGCCGGCCTGATCCTCGCGATCATGGTGCTGCCCTTCGTCACTTCGATCTCGCGCGACGTGTTCGAGGCCGTGCCACCTGTGCTCAAGGAAGCCGCCTACGGCGTCGGCTGCACCACCTGGGAGGTCGTGCGCTACGTCGTGCTACCCTACACACGAGTCGGGGTCATCGGCGGCGTGATGTTGGGGCTCGGCCGGGCGCTCGGCGAAACCATGGCGGTGACGTTCGTCATCGGTAACGCGCACAAAGTTTCGCCCTCCCTGCTTGCACCCGGCACCACCATTTCTGCGACCATCGCCAACGAATTCACCGAAGCGGTCGGTGACCTCTATACATCATCGCTGATCGCGCTGGGTCTCATCCTCTTCGTCATTACTTTCATCGTGCTCGCGATAGCACGCTACATGCTGTTGCGCATCGAGCGGCGGATCGGGTGACGCCATGAACAGCAGGCTCTACGCCACCCGCCGCCGCCGAAACGGCATCATGCTGGGCCTGTCGCTTGCCGCGACGCTACTGGGGCTGGGCTGGCTGGTCGTGATTCTCGTTGTGCTTTTGTGGGAAGGCTTCAGCGGGCTTTCGCTCGCGGTTTTCACCGAGATGACACCGCCGCCCGGCGCCGATGGCGGGCTGCTCAATCCCATCTTCGGCAGCTTGATTCTGACCGTCCTGGCCGTGCTCATCGGCACGCCGATCGGAATCCTGGCCGGCACCTATATGGCCGAGTATGGCCGGTATGACCGGCTCACCTCGGTCGTGCGGTTCATCAACGACATCCTGCTCAGCGCGCCGTCGATCGTGGTGGGACTGTTCATTTACGAGATCATGGTGGCTCCGATGGGCCACTTCTCCGGGCTCGCCGGAGCGGTCGCGCTTGCCGTGATCGTCATTCCCGTCGTGGTGCGCACCACCGAGGACATGCTCATCCTGGTGCCGGACCAACTGCGCGAGGCCGCCATTGCGATTGGCATGCCGCGTGCCTTCGTCATCGGCAAGGTGTGCTATCGTGCCGCCAAGGCCGGCATGATTACGGGCGTGCTGCTCGCCATCGCCCGCATCAGCGGCGAGACCGCGCCGCTCCTCTTCACCGCCCTCAACAACCAGTTCTGGAGCACCAATCTCAACGCCCCGATGGCGAGCCTACCGGTCGTCATCTTCCAGTTCGCGCTCTCGCCCTACCAGGACTGGCAAAAGCTTGCTTGGACTGGGGCGCTGATCATCACGTTCACCGTGCTCGCGATCTCGATCACCGCGCGCGCACTTTCCGCAACGAGAAAGCCGTCATGAATGTCGCCTCCGCTTCGGTCGCCGTTCCCACGGTCACCCACGCGCCGATCAGCACAACCGGCCTGAACGAAAAGATTTCGATCCGAAATCTCGACTTCTATTATGGAACGAGCAAAGCGCTCAAAAGCATCAGCCTGCCGCTCTATGAAAAGAAAGTCACCGCCTTCATCGGCCCGTCTGGTTGCGGCAAGTCCACGCTGCTGCGTGTTCTCAACCGGATGTACGATCTCTATCCCAACCAGCGGGCCGAGGGCGATGTCGTGTTCGACGGCGAGGACATTCTTTCGCCCAAGCAGGATCTCAACCTCTTGCGCGCGCGCATCGGCATGGTGTTCCAGAAGCCGACGCCGTTTCCGATGTCGATCTACGAGAACATTGCGTTCGGCGTCAGGCTCTACGAAAAACTGCCGCGGTCGGAGCTGGATGGTCGGGTCGAGACATCGCTGCGCCGCGCCGCGCTCTGGGAAGAGGTGAAGGACAAGCTCAGCGCCAATGGGCTGAGCCTCTCCGGCGGGCAGCAGCAGCGCCTGTGCATCGCGCGCACCGTCGCGGTGCGGCCTGAGGTGTTCGACGAGCCGTGCTCGGCGCTCGATCCGATCTCGACCGCCAAAATCGAGGAGTTGATCGACGAGCTCAAGGACGATTACACGATCGTGATCGTTACCCACAACATGCAGCAGGCGGCGCGCGTCTCCGACTTCACCGCCTTCATGTATCTCGGGGAGCTGATCGAGTTCGACACCACGAGCAAGATGTTCACCGCGCCCAGCGACCGACGCTCGCAGGACTATATCACCGGCCGCTTCGGCTAGACGGTTCGCCAGCCAGGACGAAACAGATGGTCATCTCCGATCATACCGCCAAGGCCTTCGACGTCGACTTGCAAGAACTCACCCGCATGGTGGCGGAGATGGGCGGTCTTGCAGAGAAGCAGGTTGCCGACGCGGTGGATGCGCTCGCGCGCCGTGATACCGATCGCGCGCAGCAGACGGTGGCCGCCGATCCCGATATCGATGCGCTGCAGGCTCAAATCGAGGAAAAAGCCGTGCTGACGATCGCCCGCCGGCAGCCGATGGCGGTCGACTTGCGGGAAGTCGTCGGCGCGCTGCGAGTTTCCAACGACCTTGAGCGTATCGGCGACCTTGCCAAGAACATTGGCAAGCGGGTCCTGGCTCTCGACGGCGAATTTCATCCAGCCAAGTTGATCCGCGGCGTCGAGCATATGGGCTCCATGGTTCTCGCCCAACTCAAGGAGGTGCTCGACAGCTACGCCCGCCATGATCTCAAGAAAGCGCTGGCGGTGTGGAACGGCGACGAGGAGGTCGACGCCATCTGTACGTCGCTGTTCCGCGAGCTGTTGACCTATATGATGGAGGATCCGCGCAACATCACCTTCTGCATTCATCTCATGTTCTGCGCCAAGAACATCGAGCGTATGGGCGATCACGCGACCAACATCGCGGAGACCGTTTATTACATGGTCGAAGGCCACGCCATGACCGATCAGCGGCCTAAGGGCGACACCACCGCCTTCGCCACGCTGGCAGCGGACAAATGATCGGGAGATGCTGAGCGCATGAAGCCCAATATCCTGATCGTGGAGGACGAGGAGGCGCTGGTTCTCCTCCTGCGTTACAACCTCGAGGCGGAGGGCTATGGCGTGGAGACCGTCGCGCGAGGCGATGAGGCGGATTTGCTGCTCAAGGAGCGCTCGCCCGACCTGGTCATTCTCGACTGGATGCTGCCCGGGCTCTCCGGTATCGAACTCTGTCGCCGGTTGCGGGCGCGCCCCGAGACCAAGCGGTTGCCAATCATCATGCTTACCGCCCGCGGCGAGGAGAGCGAGCGCGTGCGCGGACTGGCCACCGGCGCCGATGACTACATCGTCAAGCCGTTCTCGGTTCCGGAATTGAGCGCTCGCGTGCGGGCCCTGTTGCGGCGCGCGGCGCCCGAGCGCCTCGCCGACGTGTTGTCCTTCGGCGAGCTCGAGGTGGACCGGGAGAAGAAACGCGTCTCGCGCGCCGGCCGCGCGATCGATCTCGGCCCGACCGAATACCGTCTGCTCGAATTTCTCATGGAGCGCCCCGGCCGCGTCTTCTCGCGCGAACAGCTGCTTAACGGGGTATGGGGCAGCCAAATCTATATCGACGAGCGCACCGTGGACGTGCATGTCGGCCGACTGCGCAAGGCGCTCAACCGCGGCTACGATACGGATCCGATCCGAACCGTGCGGGGCGCCGGCTACGCGCTCGACGATCGGTTCGGGAAGATGGGATGAACCAGCGCATTTGGCGGTTGACGTGGCTGGGTCCGCACCCGCGTCACTCGCAGTCTATCCTGCGCCAGAATGGCTGGGCCAACGTTGAGCCTACCCCCGCAATGACCGCCGCTCGCGGCGCATGTGCGGCGCCTGATAGGCGACCCGTGAATGATAGGCGCAATAGGGGAGCCCGGTGATGGTCTGCCCTCCGCAAAAGAAGAAATCGGGCTGCCCGGGATCGCCGATCGGCCAGCGGCAAGTCTCCTCCGTGAGCTCGAGCAAGGTGCGGCGCTGGCCCAGCGGGATGACGTTGTCGAGCAACTCCGGCTCGGGCTCGACGTCGAGTTCGTAGGCGTGAGCGAGCGCGGTGTTGCCGCGTATCGACGGCCGCGAGACTCGCAGCATGTGCGAATGGACGCGCGGCTTGCGCGGGCGGGGAGCAGCGGAGGACGGCGACTTGGCGCGGCCCGAAAGGCCGAGCCGGTGCACCTTGCCGATCACCGCATTGCGAGTGATGCCGCCAAGCTCCGCGGCGATTTGACTCGCCGACAGCCCGTCGGCCCACAGCTTCTTCAGCATTTCAACGCGTTCATCGGTCCAGGTCATGGCTAAATCCTCGCCAGCCGTCACGGCGGAGAAGTCCGGACAGAATCCGACTGCGGGTCTGGGCAACGATCAGTTGGCCCGACGCATACCCCCGCCACCGATTTACGCTAGTAACTGTCCGCCGCACGAAATGTCGTATTCGACAATGGAAAAGCTACAATATGGCGGGAGTCGGGCGCAAGAGTCCGATCGGCCTGCGTCCACATGTTCTGTCCGCGTTAAGGCCATGCGTCCACACTTATCTGCACGGCTGTGTATTGCGCGAGCATATAACGGCGTCGCCATGGCGTCCCCCATCGTGTTGACAGGGGACGGCGCAGCAATAGAATACCTTACGGTGCCGCCCGCAGAGGCGGCACATTTCGTTTCCACGGATTGTCGGTTCCTCGATGAGTAACACCCAAACCTCGCATTTGCTGCCGACCTACGCGCGCGTCGATCTTGCCTTCGAGCGCGGCGAGGGCGCGTGGCTCATAGCGACGAGCGGCGAGCGTTACCTCGATTTCACCTCCGGGGTGGCGGTCAACGCACTTGGCCATGCCCACCCGCACCTCGTCGAGGCGATCACCAAGCAGGCCAACAGGGTCTGGCACGTGTCAAATCTCTACCGCATCCCCGAGAGCGAGCGGGTTGCCGAGAGGCTGTGCGCCGCGAGCTTTGCGGACGTGGTGTTCTTCTGCAATTCGGGCGCCGAGGCTATGGAATGCGCGATCAAAACGGCGCGCAAATATCAGTCGGCGAGCGGCCGGCCCGAACGCTATCGTATGATTACCTTCGAGGGCGCCTTCCACGGACGCACGCTCGCGACCTTGGCCGCCGGCGGCCAGAAGAAATATCTCGACGGCTTCGGTCCGGTCGTCGACGGGTTCGACCAGGTCCCGTTCGCCGACCTCGAGGCGACCAAGCGCGCCGTCGGGCCGCAAACCGCCGCGATCCTGATCGAGCCCATCATGGGCGAGGGCGGCGTGCGCGTGGTGCCGAATGAATTTTTGCGGGCGCTGCGGCGGCTGTGCGACGAGCACGGCTTGCTGCTGGTGTTCGACGAGGTGCAGACCGGCATCGGCCGAACCGGGGAACTGTTCGCCTATCAGCGCTGCGGTGTCACCCCCGACATCATGGCACTTGCCAAGGCCTTGGGCGGCGGCTTTCCACTCGGCGCGTGCCTCGCCACCAGCGAGGCCGCCAAGGGCATGACCACGGGCACGCACGGCTCGACTTTCGGCGGCAATCCGCTGGCAATGGCGGCCGCGAGCGCCTTGCTTGACGTGGTACTCGCCGATGGATTTCTCGAGCGCGTGCGCCGGGTGTCTCTTGTGCTTAAGCAAAAGCTCGCGGAGATCAAGGACCGCTATCCCACGATCATTGCCGAATTGCGCGGCGAGGGGCTTCTGGTCGGATTGCGAGCGGCGGTTCCCAGCGCCGAGCTGGTCGACGAGCTGCGGGCGGAGAAGATGATCACGGCCGCGGCCGGCGATAACGTGGTACGGTTTTTGCCGCCGCTGATCGTGAGCGAGGAGGAGGTTGCCGAAGCGGTTCGCCGACTCGAGCGCGCCTGCGCCCGCATCGCCAAGACGCAGGAACGACCGCAGAAGGTGGGAGCGGCTGTATGAAGGGCCGCGACTTTCTTGACTTGATCGACATCCCTGCGCAAGAGCTGCGCGGGATGATCGAAGTGAGCCGCGCCATGAAGGCGCGGCGCGAGCGCGGTCCGCGGCCACTCGAGGGGCGCACGCTGGCCATGGTCTTCGACAAGCCCTCGACGCGCACGCGGGTCTCCTTCGATGTCGCCATGCGCCAACTCGGAGGCGCAGCCATCCTGCTGACCGGCCAGGAAATGCAACTCGGCCGGGGTGAAACCATCGCCGACACGGCGCGGGTGCTTTCGCGCTACGTCGATATCATCATGATCCGCACGCTCGATCACGACATGCTCGTCGAGCTCGCGCGTCATGCCACCGTGCCGGTGATCAACGGTCTGACCCGCCGCTCGC
>WNFU01008372.1_pt1 | contig 21829 bp, 18 predicted proteins | sample 5400121 | NCBI WGS metagenome assembly WNFU01 (sample SAMN13153360, study PRJNA577476) | soil metagenome | isolation source: 100 cm soil or saprolite under grassland replicate 1 | place: USA:California | collected 2016-06-15
GCCAGCCGCCGTGCGCGAAGCCGCCGGATGTGTCCTCGTCGGCGCCGCCGGGCGCCTGCGCGACTCCGTCAAGGCTCATGAACTCATTCACGATCACCTTGCGCATCTCAACCTCCCTCCGGTCGCTCAATCGTTTCAAGGTTCAGACGGGATGGCGCCGCGGAACTCATCGATCGCCCGCTCCGGATCACGAACTCCCGCTTCGATGGAGGCTCTATGAAACGCATGCGCGATTGCAACCGGCGGCAGGCGAGCACGCGACGTCGCATCCCGCGCAGATCCCGCCCGAGGTCGCCGGAACACCGCGGCGGCGCCCCCGAATCCCCGCACGGTACCGCGAGAAAAGGCCTGCTCTCGCCCGCGAATCCCCGCCTAGCTCGGACGAGCCCGGAGAGCCCTAACCGGCCTGTCACGCCGGAGGTCGCGGGTTCGAGTCCCGTCGCTCCCGTCTCTGAGTCAGACCGCGGCTGCGCCGCTGTCGCTCTGAACCGCTTCCACCCGCGCGTGCGGCGCCTTCAGGCCAATCACATTGAAGACTTGCTGCGGACCATGGAAGCCCTTCATTTCGAACTCGCCGGCCGGCTCCGCGTCAATGACGTCTTCGACTTCGGCGAAGACGCGCAGGCTGATCAGGATCTGCCCGGCCGCCGCAGCGTTCCCGAGCCGTGACGCCATGTTGACGACGGAGCCGACGGCCCCGTAATCGAACCGCCCTTCGAAGCCGATACGGCCGAGCGTGGCGTAGCCGCGCGAAACGCCGACGCCGAAGCCGAGGTCGTAACCATGCCGCAGCCACGCGCCCGTGAGCTCCGCTGCGCGATCGCGCATCGCGATCGCCATCCGCACCGCTCGATTCGTGGGATCGGCCACGGGGATCGGATCGTTGAAGAACAGCATCATGCCGTCGCCCTCGAAGTGCTCGAGCGTCGCGCCGTATTCGAAGATGATCTCGCCCATTGCCGTGTGGTAGTCGCGCAGGACGCGCATGACGTCCTCCGGCTCGTTCACCTCGGCGAAGTGTGTGAAGCCGCGCAGATCGCAGAAGACGGCGGTGATCTCGCTGCGGTGGCTCTCGAGGATGCTGTCGGCGCCTGCCGCGAGGATCGCGTCGGCCACCTGCGGTGTCAAAAAGCGCCGTAGCCTGCTCATCCGCTCGATTTCCTCGACCTGTTCGTCCACGCGCGCATTCAGTGTGCGATTCCAATCGGTGAGTTCGTCGGCCTGCGCGCGGATTGTCCGGGTCGCTTCCTCCGCCTCGCGTCGGGCATGCATGAGCTCGCCGATGTCGTGATAGATGACGTAGTAGCCCTCTATCTCGCCGCCTGACTTGACCGGAGCGACGAGCACTTCGACATCGACGAGCGTTCCGTCCCTGCGCGTCCGACGAGTGATGACGTGTATGTGGCCCTTCTCCCGCGCCTGCTTGTTGAGCTCGGCCGCTTCGCTACGGACTTCGGCCGAATTCGCGACGATGTCGTCGATGTTGCGACCGATTGCCTCCTGCCGCGAGTAGCCGAAGAGCGTCTCGGCGGCAGGATTCCAGGCGATGATCGTGTCAGCGAGGTCGAGTTCGGCGATCGCCGTCGGACTGTTCTCCAGGAGGGACTGAAGGTGATGCTTCTGCCGCTGGAGCTCGCTGACGTCGTGGTAGATCGCGTACGTACCAATCGTCTTGCCGTCGCTGCGGATTGGGACGACGATCATCTCGACGTCGACGAGTGCGCCGTCCTTGCGCATGCGGCGGGTGACGCGACGAGCCGTTCCCTCGGCCATCGCCTCTTCCATGATCGAAGCGCCCTCCCGAGCCAGCGCCTGGGTCTGGAGAACGAGCTCCTGGATCGTTCGCCCGAGCGCCTCGGCCTCGGTGTACCCGAACAGCGCCTCCGCGGCGGGGTTCCACGACGTCACGCGCTCGTCGAGATCCAGAGTGACGATCGCAGCCGGGCTGATCTCGAGCAGCGACTCGACGTGCTGCTTCTCGCGCCGGAGCTCTTCCTCGCTCCGGTGGAGTGCATCCTCCAGCTCCTTCCTCTCCGTGATGTCGAGCAAGAAGCCGTGATGGAACACCGGCCGACCCGTCTCGTCGCGCACCACGCGGGCCTCGTCCAAGAACCAGCGGATGCTCCCGTCGCGCGCGACCATACGGTATTCCATGGAGAAGAGATCGCCGGTCTCGCGCGTTCGCCGGTGCTCGGCAAGCACGCCTTCACGGTCGTCCGGATGGATGACCTTCAGGTAATGCTCTCGGTCCGACGCCCACTCCGCGGCCGAGTAGCCCAGCACAGCCTCGAGCTGCGGACTCATGAAGACGTTGGAGCTGACGTCGTCGAGCCGGTCGATGTAGATCGTGACCGGAACTTGTTCGATCAGCGACCGAAGTGTCGCAGCGGCGGGGAACGCGCCCGCCAATCGCTCCGCCTCATTCACCGGCCAGCTCCGACCATGTCGCGTCAACCCCCGCTCGGATCGCTAAAACCAGCTTAGAGCGAAAACCGGTCGGCCGAAAGGGCCGCGCGACGTTAGACCACGTCCCTGGGAAGGCGGTCGGCCACGGCCTGCAACACTTTGACCGCGATCGCCGGTGCCCTCTGGAGCAGCGCCCGAAACTCGACATCTCGGATCACCAGCGCCCGCGAAGGTTTGCGTGTCTTCACGGTCGCAATCCGCGGCAGGCTTGAGACGAGGGCGATCTCACCAAAGAACTCGCCCGCGCGCCTCGTCGCCAGCTTCCTGCCCTTGCGTGTCACCTCGGCCTCACCCTCGAGCAGAACGAAGAACTCGCGACCTCGCTCACCTTCGCGAATCAGCAGCTTGTCGGCGGGCAGATCGATCTCGTCGGCAAGCGAGGCGATCTGGCCGAGCTCGCTCTTCGACAAACCTGCGAACAGCGGCACACGGGCGATGACATCGGCCTTCGTGCCGCTGCGTATCCGGGCGGGCATGGGGCGAGTCTAACGGCGCAGGATCACCTGGCTGATGGGTCTGAAGACCCCCTCCCGCCCCACGTCACGCTCGGATCTCGATGAGGTGTCGTTCGCGGAGTGGACGCCCGTCGCTCCCGCTTTTGACACCCCGCTTCTTCGCGCCGGCGCTTCGCGGACTCCTCGGCGGTCTGGACAGTCTGGTTCCCGTGTGAAGACCGCGGTTAGACCGCGATTAGCGTCCGGCCCTAGCGTCCCCAGCATCTAGTTCCGTGGCACGACGCGACTCTGCGGCCGCCCCCGTGGCCCGGTAGCCCTCGGAGAGGAGAGGTAATGAAACGCGATCCGCAGCAGGGGAAGTGGGGCCGGAGAGCGACGCTAGCGGTTGCAGCCGTCTTCGTGGCGACGTTCGTCGGCGCCACTAACGCCGCCCGCGCCGACGACTCAGCTCCGTGCCCGAGTTCCACGGAGGAGCCGTACGGCATGCAGCTGAAGGCGCTGACGGGTCCCGTCGACGCCGACCTGACTATCAGCGTCACTGCCACGTCGGGGTGCACGCTGCCGGAGGTGCTGAAGAAGATCCAGCTCAAGACGTTCGCCGCAGACGACTCGCTCGCCCGGACGCGCAACCTCACCGAGGTCGAAGCGCCGGGCGGCATTGCGAAGGACATCGACCTCGGCAACGTCCCGCGGGACAGACAGATCGAGGCCGTCGTCCTCGTCCAGACCGGAACGCCCGACCGGACGTACGTCCTCCATGGGACGACGAAGACGCTTCTTCGTCCGGACCTCGTCGTCGAGGAGATCACCCCGCTGCAGACGCTCGTGGGGAAGCCGCTCGTCATCGGCGCCGTGATCGGCGAGCGCAACGGTGACGTCGGCGCGACTGCGGTCGTCTCGATGTCGGCGATCCCAGGCGCGACCGAGCCCGTTGTCGTTCCGCCGGGCGGCCACGTCACCGTGAAGTTCGCCGAGGTGACGTTCGGGACCGCCGTACCTGTCGAAGTGACCGTCAACGTGGACGACGCTGACCCGGCTGAGACCGACACAACGAACAACATGCGGAGCGCCACGATCGACGTCACGGAGCACCAGCTCCCGACGCCGCGGAATGTGCTCTTCCCGTCGCTCGTCGGGTACGGCGCCCAGTTTGGCATGCACCTGTACGCGCCCGTCACGCCCTGGCCGGCAGGCGTCGGCTACGGCAATGTCGAGGACAAAGTGAAGAAGCTCGAGCCGCAGCTCGTGCGCATCTTCTACAACGACAACTGGGACGGGAATGCGAACGGGAAGTTCCCGGACTGGCAGACGAACTATGCATCGTTCGTGAGGGTCGTCCAGCTCGCGCAGCAAACCGGTGCGACGATCGACATCAGCTTTCAGAACCTCGGCAACGCGAGACTCGCGCCCGAGCCCGCGATGACCAAGTTCGCCGACGTGCTCGAGGAGCTCGTCAGGAAGTACGGCCTCACCAACGTCCGCTGGGCGGAAGTCGGGAACGAGCCGAACGATCCGAACGGTGCCGTGACGCTCGACCAGTACAACACGCTCTATCGAGCGCTGCACGCGCAGCTGGTCGCGCGCGGCCTCCGGGAACAGATCGACCTCATGGGCGGCGGCCTGGTCGAGAGTTCCCCAGCCAAGAACCACTACATCTGGATGAAGTGGATCGCGCAAAACATGGGAGACGTCGTCGACGCATACGCCGAGCACGTCTACTGGTGGTACGACAGGTCCGGTCGACTCGAGTACCGGCTCCGGGACGTATACAACCTCATGAAGAAGGAGCTTCCGGGGGAGCAGCAGAAGCCCGAGTACATGATGGAGTTCGGGATCCGCGGCTACAACACGTGCGGCACCAAGCCGGCCCTTCCGGTTGGAGATCATTTGTACTACCGCGACGAGAACTGCACGGAGATCTGGCGGACGAACATCGCCGGATTCCAACAACTCTGGTTCAACATCGACGCGGCACAGCTCGGAGTAGCGGGAACATCGAAGTGGGACGCGTATTGGAGCAGGTACGACAACAGTAGCGTCAACAATCAGGTCTACTGGATGATTGGTCCGCCGACGGAGGGTTCTCCCCTCACGCCGACGTACTACGCCATGTCCCTTCTCTTCCACGTGACTGCGCCGGGCTGGCAGATCATCGGGGTCGACCCATGGGAGTCGAACGACTGGAGCGTGCCGGCATACGGCGGAACCGGACTCAGTACCTCCGACGACCAGCCCGAGAAGGAACTCGTCGGCTACGCCGGGCCGAACGGCGAGCTGACGGTCGTCGGGCTCGACACCCACGGCCGGGACTTGAACACGCTCTCGCCGGATGCGCCGTCCGCATACAGCATCGGGGGGCTGCCGCCGAACACGGCGTTCAACCTCGCGGTGTGGAACGCCACAGGTGACGGCACGAACTCGATCGCCGGCACCGTGACGACCAATGCGGCTGGCGTCGCGCGCTTCGAGGTACCGCTGCAGGCGGCGTTCGCGCTCACCACCGTTCCGGTGGCGTAATCCACTCAGCGCTGAGGCCCCGTGGCGCGGGGGCCTCAGCGCCGGCTCCGGCGGCGCAGAAGGTGGCGTCAGGCTCGTTAGGAGCGAATCTCAATTTGGTGTCGTTCGTGGGTTCGAGTCCCGTCGCTCCGGCTCTCTACACATCGGCGTCTGCAGCGGTTCTTGCCTCGCCCGCGCGGCCCCGGCGACGGAAAGCAGTCGCGATCGAGTTATGTTTCTGCTTGCGAGTGACGAAGAAGCACGTCGTGATCCTTGGAGCTGGGTTCGGGGGCCTGGAGCTGGCGGCGCGACTCTCCGACACGCTCACCGACGAGGTCCGCGTCACGCTTCTCGACCAGAACGACTCGTTTAGCTTCGGCTTCTCGAAGCTGGACATACTGTTCGGCCGGAGAGCGACGGCAGACACACTGCTGCACTACCGCGACATCTCCAAAGCGGGAGTCGAGTTCCGCCGGGAGCGCGTGACCGCGATCGACCCGCAAAAGCGACGGGTGACGACGGACGAGCACTCGTACGACGCCGACGTCCTCGCCGTCGCGCTGGGGGCAGACTACGACATTGCGGCCACCCCAGGATTCGAGGCGGCTGGGTTTGAGTATTACTCGGTCGCGGGGGCGGAACGAATGCGCGACATCCTCCCCGACTTCGAGTCGGGGACGATCCTCATCGGAATCCTGGGTCACCCGTTCAAGTGCCCGCCCGCTCCGTTCGAGGGTGCGCTCCTGTTGCACGATTACCTCGTGGAGCGCGGACTCCGGGAAGTCGCAGAGATCCGAGCGATCGGACCGATGGCGGCGCCGGTCCCGATAACGAAGGAAGTTTCGCAGAGCATCCTCGACGCTCTAGAGGAGCGAGGGATCGAGTACGTGCCCAACCAGCTTGTTGTCGAACTCGACACTCGCAGCAAAGAGGCGCGACTCGCAAGCGGCGGAAGCGTGCCATTCGACCTCTTTATCGGCATCCCAGTCCACCGCGTGCCTGAAGTGGTAGAGCGTTCCGGGCTCGCAGTTGAGGGGTGGGTGCCCGTGGACCACACCAACCTTGCGACCCGATTCCCAGACGTCTACGCGTTGGGCGACGTCGCAGGCGCGCCGGTCGCAAAAGCCGGCGTGTTCGCGGAGGCCGCCGCTCGTGTTGTGGCCGACGACATCGCCGCGCGCCTCCGGGGCGACGTGCTTCAGCGGCGGTACGAGGGCGCGGGCAGCTGCTACATCGAGTTCGGCCGCGGGCTGGTCGGAAAGGTCGAGGCAAACTTCCTCGGCGGGCCAGCGCCAACGGCGCGGCTGGTAGGGCCCTCCCGAGAGCTCGCCGCGGAGAAGGAGGAGTTCGCCTCGACCCGACGAGAGCGCTGGTTCGGGTCTTGATGAAGCCGCGCCGCAACGTGCTTAGGAACGACATCTAGCCGCTCCTGTCAGAGATCGACGGGTCTGGCCCGTGCCGCCTCATTAAGATGCGCGCCGGTGACGACTCCCAGATGCGCGCCGGTGACGACTCCCGACGTCGACGCCGCCGCCCGGTTTCTCGCCAGCAACGCCCGGGTCCTCGACCGTCGTCGCTTCGAGCGACTCTTCTCCGGCGGAGACGCTCGACCTGTCCGCGACGCGGTCGCCGCCTTCCGCAACTCCGACGGCGGATTCGGTCACGCGCTCGAGCCCGACGGGCGCACGCCGGCCAGCCAGCCGGCCGCCGTCGCGATGGCTCTGGGCACGCTCGACGAGGCCGACGCGTGGGACGAGGAGCTTGTTGCAGGCGCATGTGAGTGGCTCGCGGCCAACGCGCCCGCCGAGGGCGGCGCGTCGTTCGTGGAGCCGACGGTCGAGGGGTGGCCGCACGCGCCGTGGTGGGAGGCGGAGGAGGGGCGGCCGGCATCGCTCCTCACCACCGGGCAGATCGCAGCGATGCTGCATGCCCGCCGCGTCGAGCATCGGTGGCTCGACGGCGCCACGGACCTGCTCTGGCGGCGGATCGACGATCTCGACGACCCGGGGCCGTACGGGTTCCGCGGCGTGCTGAAGTTCCTCCAGTACGCGCCCGATCGCGGCCGGGCCGAGCAGGCCTTCGAGCGCGTCGGGAGGCTGCTGTTCGACCGCCACATGGTCGCGCTCGACCCCGACGCCGAGGGCGAGGTGCACACGCCGCTCGACTTCGCGCCGAACCCCGACTCGATCGCCCGCCGTCTCTTCGACGAGGCCACGATCGAGGCGCACCTCGACCACCTCGCCGGGAGTCAGGCAGACGACGGAGGCTGGACGTTCAACTGGCAAGCTTGGTCGCCGGTGGCCGCGAGCGAGTGGCGCGGGTCGGTCACGGTCGACGCTCTCCGCATCCTCCGTGCCAACGGTCGTCTCTGAGCGGGAGGCGTCCGGCTCATGCTTTTGAGTCTTCCGCCGCCACCCCTCCACGCCGAAACACGGCGACAGGGAGAAGCAGTACGACCGCCGTCGCGAGCAGCGCGAGATTGCGTGCCAGCAGAAGCGAGGCGGGTCCAGCCGGGAGTCCGTCCTGGTAGTCGAAGTACCCATCGGGAATCCAGACGTTGGTGAGTACCGCTGCCACGACGAAGAAGAGGATGGCCACTGTTCCGCCTCGCCCTCCTACGAGCGGAACGAGCGGAATCAGCCACACGACGTACTGCGGCGAGAGAACGGTGCCGAGCACGAGAAGGAGCGTGACTGTAGCGGCCGAATATCGAATCAGATCTTCTCGGGGATCGCGCCTGCTGCGGTAGAGGCTGACGAGGAGCAAGCACAGAGCCGCGGCGAGAAGTACTGGCATCAGCTTCTCCGTCGCGCCCACGCCGGGACCAGCGAGGACGAGGCGGGTCAACCCGCCCTTCGCCGGCTGGGTTGTCAGCTCCGAGGGCGAAGGAAGCCCCAGCGCGGTCACTTTTTGGCCCGCGTGGAAGGTCATCACGAGCACCGAGCTGGCCAGGCTCTCGATCTGAAGCCCCTCCCGGAACTGGTTCCGCAGCGACCCCCACGTCCCTGAGAGGGACGCGATCGCGAAGGGCAGGAAAACGGCGGCCGCCGCACACATGGCGGCCACGGCGACCAGGATTGCTTCGCGAACACGCCGCTGCCGGATGACCACGATTACGAGAACCGGCAGGAGGAGCGCCGGATAGACCTTGGTCGCGGCGCCCAAACCAAGGACGGCTCCGCCCAGACGATAGTGGCCCCTGACGGAGGCGGCGAGAGCCGCAGCCGTCAGCGCCGCGGGGAAGACGTCGAATCTCTCTGGGACCACCTGACCGATCATCAGGGGCGAGAAGGCGACGACCGCGAGCGACAAGAGCATCGCTGCAACCGATCTACGCATCGCCGCCAGCGTCAGCGCAGTAAGGACGACCATCGCCGCTATCAGCAGGAGCACGAGCAACGTGAACCCGCGGTAATAGCCCCGGGCCGCCGCGTCCGGCGGCCCCCACGACACTGGTCCGCTGGAACCGCCTTCCACAACATGCGTGGCCGGCAACACGAACATCAAGGAGGCTCCAGGCGGGTACTCCATCTTGAAGTCGCGGTACGGCATCGCTCCGTCGAGCATCTTTGAGCCATACGCCTCGTACGTGGTGACATCCGAGTAATTGACGGACTCGACCGGCCGCCTTGCCTCTTCGAACGCGAGCACTAGCACGCCGAGCGCTGCAGCGACTGCGACCACCAACACACGTGGAGCCGGCGGTCGCGCAGCCCACTTGGTCAGGATCACGGTCGCCCACCGTACACCTGGCGCACACGCCGTTGTAGCTCTGCTCTTTGGGCCCCGCAGACGCCATCGCCGTATCGCGTTGCGCGATCCGGCTCGCGCTCTACCTCGTCACGGCGATCGTGTTAGCGAACAGGTCGCGCAAACACTCAAGGCGGCGGCTCCGTGCGTGACTGGAAAGTCCTCGGAGTGCAGCACGACTTCTCCGTAGGCGCCGAATGCGTGAGCCCAAGCTGCGAAGTCGGGGTTGACGAGGTCTGTGCCGACCACGCGCCCCGGAAAGAGGCGCTCCTGATGCATTCGGATCGTCCCGTACATCCCGTTGTTGACGACGAGCACGACGACTGGCAGTTCCTCCTGGACCGCCGTCGCGAGCTCGTGGCCGCTCATCAAGAAGTCGCCGTCGCTGGAGACGCAGACGATCGTCCGCTCGGGATAGACCACCTTGGCGGCGATGGCCGCAGGGATGCTGTAGCCCATCGCGCTCGAACACGGAGCCAGCTGCGTCCGATAGCGCCGGAACGCGTAGAAGCGGTGGCACCAGACGGTGTAGTTGCCGGCGCCGTTCGTCAGGATCGCGTCGGCCGGAAGGCGTTCGCGCAAGTGCTGCATGACGTCGCCGACGTCGAGGGCTCCCGCCCCCGGCTTGTGGCGCAGGCTCGCGAGAAAGTCCGCATGGGCCGACTCCGTCCAGGCGGCTCGGTGCGAACCGTCGACAGGATCGAGCTCGCGTGCCGCGGTGAGGAACTCCGCGGAGGCGGCGAGGATCGGGAGGTAGCGTTGGAAGACGGCGCCAGGAGGCGCGATGTTACGCGGGGGTCGGCCGCGCGATCACTCCTCGTCGTTCCAGCGCGGCGAGTCGGTTTTCGTCGACGCCGAGCTCCGCGAGAACCTCGGCGGTGTGCTGTCCGAGCAGCGGCGGCGCCTCGGGAGGATCGAGCGAGGCACGTGAGAACGAGAACGGCGGACGGACTAGCGGGAGCGAGCCGGCGGTCGGATGGGAGACGGTGGTCGTCGCCGAGCCCTCTGAAGCCAAAGCCGTCCGGACGCCGCGGATCTCACCCGCGGGGACGCCGGCCGCAAGCAGCACGCGTAGCCACTCCGCGGCGGAGCGGGCCGCGAAGACGGACTCGAGCTCGGCGACGAGCGCCTCGCGATTCCGGACTCGCTGGCCATTCGTCGCGTAGCGCTCGTCATCGGCCAGCTCGGGCCGGCCGATCGCCGCGCAAAGTCTTCGGTAGAGCCCGTCGTTGGCGGCCGCCACCGCAATCCCGCCGTCGGCGGTGCTGAATGTCTGGTACGGAACGATGCTCGGATGCGCGTTTCCGTAACGCACCGGCTCTTCGCCGGTTACCAGGGCGTTCTCCGCGACGTTGACGAGCGCGGCGAATGCGCTGTCCAGCAGAGACAGCTCGATTCGCTCCCCGTCGCCGCTGCGGTCGCGCCGGTTGAGCGCCGCGAGGATGGCGGCGGCCGCGTTCAACCCGGTCAAGACGTCGACGACCGCGACCCCGACCTTCAGCGGCTCGCCGCCCGGCTCGCCCGTGATCGACATCAATCCGCTCTCTGCCTGCACGGTGAAGTCGTAGCCCGGTCGGTCGCGGGGCTCTCTCTCCCCGAAGCCGCTGATCGTGCAATCCACGACGTCGGCCCGCCGCTTGCGGACCGCGTCGTAGTCGAGACCGAGACGCGCTGCGCTTCCCGCCCGAAAGTTCTCGATCACCACGTCCGCGCGGGCACAGAGCTCGAGGGCCAGCTGACCTCCTTCGGGATCCTTGAGATCGAGTGCGACGCTTCGCTTGCCGCGATTGACGGAGAGGAAGTAGGAGGACTCCCCGCCGGCGAACGGTGGGCCCCACGAGCGCGTCTCGTCGCCGCCGACGGGATGCTCGACCTTGATCACCTCCGCCCCCAGATCGGCGAGCGTCATCGACGCATAGGGTCCCGCGAGCACTCGAGAGAGATCGACCACACGCACGCCTGCGAGGGGTGGGGGCACCGTGCGAGTCTAGGCACGTCTCAGCGGTATACGATCTCCTCGCGCCGCCGCAGGCGGACTCATCGTTCGGCGTGTTGCATCGCCGCGTCGAAGGCGATCTCCGGGGGGCGAAGTCCGTGCGCAGGACGAACGCGAGCGCGTCCGGTGCGCCCCACTCGCGGTCCATCCCCGAGTCCTCCCATTCGATCGAGAGCGGCCCCGCGTAGCCGATCCTGTTCAGCGCCCGGAACAGCGCTTCGTAATCGACGTCGCCGTGGCCCGGCGAGACGAAGTCCCAGCCGCGCTCAGCCTCGCCGAAGTTGAGGTGGCTGCCGAGGATGCTCCGGTGACCGTCGAGCGTTGCGCGAGTCCTTGGCGTGCACGTGGTAGATCCGGTCCGCGAACTCCTCCACGAATGCCGCCGAGTCGAGGAACTGATGCGCGAAGTGGCTCGGGTCGAAGTTGAGGCCGAACTCGGAACGCCGTTCGATCGCGCCGAGTGTCTTTGCGCGTCGTGACCAAGTCGTACGCGATCTCGGTCGGATGCGCCTCGAGACCGAAACGCACGCCTTCCTGCTCGAAGACGTCCATGATTGGCTGGCCTCCACCGCTCGGCGAAGTCCTGGTAGCCGCTTTCGATCTCGTCGAACCTGCGATCATCACGAGCTAGGCCGTGGCGCCGCGCGTCCCCGCCCGCGTAACTTCGGCCTCCTGTTTAGAAGCCCGACCGCCCCAACGACCAAAGCGCCGGAGGCTAAGACGAGCGCAGCCGGCTTTAGCAGCCGGCTTTAGCCACCGGCGAACAGATGCGGGCGCGGCCGCGAAGTGCCCGTGCCCGCACCGAAGCTTTCGCGCGGGTCTCCTCGACGTGGATGCGCGTCTTCGATTTGCGCAGGAAGCCACCATCCCGCCCCGCGCGGGTGGCGAGGATCTCCCCAAGGATCGAGAGCGCGGTTTCGGCCGGAGTGTCGGCTCCGATGTCGAGGCCGGTAGGCCCGGAGACACGCTCGAGCTCGTGCTCGTCCACTCCGGCTTCGAGCAGACGCTCCCGCCTGCGCTCCTGATTTCGGCGCGAGCCGAGCGCACCGATGTAGAACGCCTCCGTCGCGAGCGCTCCCTGGATCGCCGGCACGTCGAACTTGTCGTCATGCGTCAGTACCACCACGGCAGTCTGGTAGTCGGGTTGCAGCTGATCGATCGCTTCCTGCGGCCACGAGACAAGCAGCTCGTCCGCGCTCGGGATGCGCTCCTTCGTCGCGAACTTGCCGCGAGGGTCCGCGACGATCGTGCGCCAGCCGAGCTGCTTCGCGGCCGCGCAGAGCGCCTCGGCGGTGTCGACCGCACCCATCACGAGCAGCCGCGGAGCCGGCCCGTACACCTCCGCGAAGACCTTGCGGCTGTCATCGAGCTCGAGCAGTGTGTTCCGGCCCTTCCGCAGCAGCTCGTCGACGCGGCCGCCGAGCCCCTCGGGCCCCTCACCGAACACCTCGCCGGCCTCGGTCACGAGCAGCTCGGCGCCGAGCGGCTCGCCCTCGACGACCGTGAAGAGGACCGCCCGCTCCTCGGTCTCGATGAGCTGCAGCAAGCGCTCGACCAGTTCGTCGGGCGCGGTCTCGACGAAGACGTCGATCTCGCCGCCGCACGGGAGCCCCACAGAGAACGCGAGGTCATCTGCGATGCCGTACGAAAGGAACTGCGGGCGCGCTCCCTCGAGCACCTGGCAAGCGTGCTCGTAGACATCGCTCTCGACGCAGCCCCCCGAGACGGATCCTGCCATCTCACCGCTTTCGGAAACTGCGAACTTCGCGCCGACAGGCCGGGGCGCGGAGCGCCTTGTCGCGATCACGGTCGCGACGGCAAAGCGCTCGCCGCGCGCGCGCCAGCGCTCGACGTCCGGCAACACCTCCTTCACGCCGCGTGCCTCCTTTCGATCCCCGCCAGTACCTCGCCCAGGTCCTCGAGGCTCGCCAGATTATGTCTGGCGACGAAGCGGTCAACGTACGGCAGCGCCGCCCTCATTCCGGCCGCGAGCGGCTGGTACTCCGGGTTTCCCTTCAGAGGGTTGACCCAGACGACCGCGTAGGCGGCGCTTTGCAGGCGCTCCATCTCCTCCGCGACGAGCGTCGCATCCCTGACGCTCCCAGCCGTCAGAGACGATGACGACGCAGCACCGCGCGTCAGCGCGCGGCGGCCCCGGACGTCGTTGAACGTCCTGAGCGAGGCACCGATCCGCGTTCCGCCCGCCCAATCGACGACGCGTTTAGCCGCGGCCGCGAGCGCCTGCTCGGTGAAGCGCTTAGACCTTGGGTGCGGCCGCAGCGCGGTGTAGACGTCGAGGATCACCTCGTCGGGCACCGACGTCAGCTCCGACGCCCGAGCGAGGTTTTTCCAAGCTGCGCGCGTCCGGCTGCGCGCGCTACCTCCGCCTGCAGTTGCAGCGTCTCGCCGGTTGCACGCATGTCGGACGGCTCGAGTTGCCCGGACCGAAGCGCGTCCAGGGTCAACTCCTCGAGCCGCAAGCCACCGGGTGCTCCGACCAGGTCTGGCCGTCGCGTTCCGAGGGGATAGTCCGCGGTCGGATCGAACGCCATTTCGCGCAAGCTTAGTCCCCCTCCCGCTCACCGTTCCGCCCCGCGGACCGCTATATAAGACCAGGTGTGAACGCGTACGACTTCGGCGGCCGGGTGGCCCTCGTCACCGGCGGCGCAAGCGGAATCGGCGCGGCCACAGTCGAATTGCTGCGGACCTCCGGCGCTCCTGCCGATCAGTGGAGACGTCGGGCGCTCGGACGACGTCGAGACCGCGGTCGCGCAGGTCGTCTCCGAACTCGGCGGGCTCGACATCCTCGTCTGCTCGGCGGGCGTGGGCGGCGCGTCGCTACGGGGCCGTCGATATGCCCGACGAGGAGTGGCGGCGCGTCTTCGCGATCAATTGCGACGGCACGTTCGAGAAGATCCCGCTCGGGAGAGTCGGAAAGCCAGAGGAGGTGGCGAAGCTGATCGCGTACCTGGCCAGCGAGGAGCTGAGCTTCGCGACGAGAGCGTGCTTCGACATCTCTGGTGGGAGCGCCGTCTACTGATCCGGATCGTCCGTTACGAAGAGACGGGAGTCGCACCGCGCCTGGGTATCGTCGAGCCCGACGCGCCGACGGCCGTGCTCGAGCTCGAAAGCGACGACGCGGTGGCCGTGCTGCAAGGCGATCGCGAGTTGACCGGACGGACGATCGAGGCAGTCGACGCGGAGACACTGGAGTTGCCGCCGCCCTTCGAGCTGCTCGCTCCTCTGGTCCCGCCCGAGACGTGGGCCGCCGGGGTCACGTACGAACGAAGCCGCGACGCCCGGGTCGACGAGAGCCGCGTCGAGGCGCGCGACGTGTACAGCCTCGTCTATGACGCAGAGCGCCCTGAGCTGTTCCTGAAGGACGCGGGCGGACGAAGGACCGTGGGTCCCGGCGGTACGGTCGGCGTCCGCTCGGATGCCTCGTGGACCGTTCCGGAACCCGAGCTTGCGCTCGTACTCGACGAAGCCGGGGTGCTGCTCGGCGCGACGATCGGCAACGACGTGACGGCGCGTGACGTCGAGGGCGCGAACCCTCTCTACCTTCCCCAGGCGAAGCTGTTCGCCGCCGCGTGCTCTCTTGGGCCCGCGATCCTGATTCCGGACGACTGGTCGCAACCGTTCGAGATCGAGCTCCGACTCCTCGGGCCCGACGGCGAGATCGTCTTCGAGGCGCAGACCTCGACCGCGCGCATGCGCCGCTCGTTCGAGGAGCTCGCGGCCTGGCTCGTGCGGGACAACCCGGTCCCGGCGGGCAGCGTCCTCCTCACCGGAACGGGCCTCGTGCCCCCCGACGGGGTCGCGCTCGCACCCGGACAGCAGGTCGAGATCCGGATCCCGGGCATCGGCAAGCTCGTGAACCCGGTCGGGGCGGCAGCCGACCTCTTTCCCTCGGAAAGGAGCAAGACCCATGTCCGATAGCGTCCTCGAGGCACCTGTGCGGCCGGAGCTCGCCAACTACGTCGGCGGCACCTGGGCCCCGGCGCGCAGCGGGCGCACGTACGAGAAGCACAACCCAGCGCGTCCGTCGGAGGTCGTCGGCGAATTCCCGGCCTCCGGCGAGGAAGACGTGAACGCCGCGGTCGGCGCAGCAGCGAAGGCGTTCCCCGGCTGGTCGGAGGCGCCGGCCGCATCCCGCGCTGCCGTCTTGATACGCGCGGCCGACGCCGTCGACGCACGCGTCGAGGAGATGGCGGCTGACATGACGCGCGAGATGGGCAAGCCTCTGCGCGAGGCGCGCCTGGAATCTGCACGGGCCGCCGCGATCTTCCGCTTCTTCGCCGGGGAAGCCTGGCGGCCGAAGGGCGAGCTCTACGAGCAATCCGCAACAGGCTCGACGGTGTACACGGTGCGACGCCCGTTCGGCGTCGTCGGCCTGATCACGCCGTGGAACTTCCCCGCGGCGATCCCCGCGTGGAAGCTGGCTCCCGCCCTCGTCTACGGAAACACCGTCGTCCTGAAGCTCGCCCAGGAGGCACCTCTGACCGGCCTTCACCTCGCCGCGGCCTTGGACGAGGCCGGAATTCCAGACGGTGTCTTCAACGTGGTCATCGGCCGTGGCGCCGAGGTCGGAACGCCGCTCATCCGCCACCCGAAAGTGCGGGCGATCTCGTTCACCGGCTCCGTCGCCGTGGGTCACCAGGTGCGCGAGCAGGCGACCGCGCTCGGAAAGCGCGTCCAGCTCGAACTCGGTGGCCAGAACCCGCTCATCGTGATGGGAGACGCCGCGCTCGACCGAGCCGTTGAAGCCGCGTACGCAGGCGCATTCTGGTCGGCGGGTCAGAAGTGCACGGCGACCCGCCGCATCTACGTCGAAGCGCCGGTCTACGACGAGTTCCGTCGGCGTCTTCTCGATCGCATCAAGAACGGCAAGGTGGGCGATCCCGCCGACCCCGAGACCGAGGTCGGTCCGCTGGTGAACGAAAAGCAGCTCAACGACGTGCTCGACGCGGTCGAGCAGGGCAAGCGCGAGGGCGGCAGGCTCCTCGCAGGTGGTGAGCGCGTCGACGACGAGGCGTATCTCCTCGCGCCCACGCTCTTCGAGGACGTCGCCGACAAGGCGATGCTCTCGTGCGAGGAGGTCTTCGGGCCGGTCGCCTCGCTCTATCGCTTCGAGAGCCTCGACGAAGCGATCGAGCGGGCGAACGCGGTCGAGTTCGGGCTGTCGGCGTCCATCTTCACGAGCAGCCTCGGGGCGACGCAGGAGTTCGTGAACCGCCTCGAGGCAGGTCTTCTGCACGTCAACTCGCAGACCGCCGGCGCCGACGTCCACGTGCCGTTTGGCGGAATCAAGGGCTCGGGCTTCGGCCCGCACGAGCAGGGGCGGGCTGCGCTCGAGTTCTACACCGAGGTGGTGACCGTCTACCAGGACGTATGACGGACGAGCGCTTTCTGATAACCGGCGCGCTCGGGTGCATCGGCGCCTGGTCGTGCGCGCAGCTCGTGCGCGAGGACGTCCCGGTGGTCGTCTACGACCTCGGCACGAACACCGACCGCCTCGAGCTCATCATGTCGCCCGACGAGCTCGACCGGCTGACGCTGATCCGCGGCGACGTGACAGATCTGGATCAGCTCGAGAACACGATCGTCGAGCACGGCATCACACACGTCGTCCACCTCGCCGCAATGCTCCTCCCGCTCGTCGCCGCAGATCCGCCTCGCGGCGCCGCCGTCAACGTCGTCGGGACCACGAACGTCTTCGAAGCGGCGAAGCGACAACGAGTGCGCGGAATCGCGTACGCCAGCTCCGCAGCCGTCTATGGCCCTGACGCAGGGCCGCGGATCGAGGACGCAGGCGAGCCTACGAGCCTCTATGGGGTCTTCAAGCTGGCGAACGAGGGGACTGCACACGTCTTCTTCGAAGACGAGGGGGTCAGCAGCATCGGTCTACGCCCGTATGTCGTCTATGGGCCGGGCCGCGACCAGGGGCTCACCGCAGATCCGACGCTTGCGATGGCGGCAGCTGCGCGAGGCGAGGGCTACGAGATGCGCTGGGGCGGCCGCTGTCAGCTTCAGTACGCGGCCGATGGCGCCCGCATCTTCATCGCCGCCGCGCGAGCGCAATACCGCGGCGCCGCCGTCTTCAACCTCGGCGGGCCGTCGTCGCATGCAAGCGATATCGTTGCGGCGATCGAGGCTGCGGTGCCCGCAGTGGCGGGAAGCATCACATTCCAGGACGTCCAACTTCCATTCCCGGAAGAGATGGACGCCGGCGCGTTGGAGGAAGTCATCGGACCGATCGAATGGACGTCGCTCGAAGAGGGTACGCGCCTGACGATCGAGCACTACCGCGCGCGCGTCGCCGTCTAGGGCTCCGCACGCACGGGATTCGTCAGGGCGCCGAGGCCGTCGATCTCGATCGTCACCTCGTCGCCGTCACTGAGCAGGACGGGCGGGTCGCGGAAGACCCCGACTCCCGCGGGCGTTCCCGTCGCGATCAGGTCGCCGGGCTCGAGCGTCATCGTCATGCTCGCGTACGCGATGACCTCGGCGACCGTGAAGATCATGTTCGCGGTCGTGGAGTTCTGCATCGTTTCGCCGTTCAGCAGGCAGCGGATTCCGAGCGCATGTGGGTCGAGCACGTCCCCCGCCGGCACGAGCTGAGGGCCGACCGGGCAGAACGTGTCCGGCGATTTGCCGCGCGTCCACTGCCGATCCGCGAACTGGAGGTCGCGTGCACTGACGTCGTTGAGGCAGAGGTAGCCGCGAACCGCCTCGAGGGCGTTCTCCTGCGAGACGCCGCGAACGCGTTCTCCGATCACGACCCCGAGCTCCGCCTCGTAGTCGACCTGCTTCGACACACGCGGGATGACGATTGGCTCGCCCGGCCCAATGAGGGAATTCGGCCACTTCGCAAAGAGGAGCGGCTCGCTCGGCAATTCCGCCCCCTGCTCTGCCGCGTGGTCGCGGTAGTTGAGACCGACGCAGACGATCTTGCTCGGGCGATCGATCGGGAGGGAGCTCACGACCGCGCTCCGGCCCTTTCTGCGCTCGCGTAGTAGACCGCGCTCATGTCCTCGTCGCCGTGTCCGAGCTCGAGTGCGCGATCGAATTGCTGCAAGGTGGCGTGCACGAGGGGCAGCTCGAGGTCGCCCAACACCGGCTCGCACCGGCCGCGCGCCTCCTCCGGCCCCGAGGCGAGCATGACCAGCTGACCGTCCTCGGCAGGTCTCTTCGTGCCGAGCAGTCGACGAACGTGACGCCACGATCCTCCGCGAGCTCGGCGAGTCGCGCCGTCGCCGCGACCCCGACCGTGACGGACTGGATCCACAGCACGCCGTCGTCCATCGCGGCGAGGCCGCCGCCGGCAAGCATCGTCGAGTCGACCGCGTGCGCATCGGCGAGCATGGTGATCACGATCTCGGCTCCGGCGATGGCCCTTGCCGGCGATTGTGCGACCGTTGCCCCGTCGGGTTCGAGCGTCCTCGCCTTCTCCGCGGTGCGGTTCCACACCGCCACTTCGTGCCCGGCACGCAGCAGGTTCCGTGCGATCGCCCCACCCATGATTCCGGTGCCCAGCACGGCGATTCGCGCCATCGTCTCCTCTCCTCTCCGGAACGACGAAGCTAACTCGAAACCATTGTCCCTTCCATCGGAACGAACGGGCGTTGCCCGGCTTGCCCCGGTCCGCCTTCAAGTCGACAGCCTCTCAGCGAGCAGCCGTGTGATCGGCCACGCACCATCAGACGTGTTCGAGATGACCGTGTGCGTAATTTGCCGCCCCGGGTCGTGCACGCTGCGAAACGAGACGCCTGCATCGGATCCTTCCAACATCACGACGGCGCTCGACGCATCGAGCCAGAAGCCGAGGCCGTACCGCCTCGACCCTCGCGGCACCTCGCTGCGGGGCCGCACCATCTCGGCCACCCAGTTCGTCGACAGGATCTGACCGGCGAAGAAGGCACGCCAGAAAGAGCTGACGTCCGCCACCGTGGAGTAGATCCCACCGTCGCCACTGCCCCGCACGGGGAGGTGGAACACGTTCGTCCTCGTGATGCCGTCGATCGTGAGATAGCCGAGCGCTGCGCGCCCCGGGAGCTCGTCGGAGCGCAAGAACTCTGTATTGCCCATTCCTGCCGGGTCGCACACACGTTGGCGGACGAGCTCGTGGAATGGAACGCCGCTCGTCCGCTCGGCGATCAACGCGAGCACGACGTAGCCGCTGTTGCAATACGCGAAGCTTTCGTCGGGTCGGAACTTGGGATCGTGCCCATCGAGCACTACCACGTACTGCTCGGTCGTTGCAAGCTCGTGCACGGGGACCGGCATCAGATAGTCAGCGACGTCGTGATCGGCCTCCTCGTCGAGGTAATCGCCGATGCCCGATCGGTGCGACAGCAGGTGTTCGATCGTCACGTCATCGTCGATGAGCGGGAGATCTCGGCCGAGCACCGAACGTGCCGTCGTCGAGAGATCGAGCGAGCCGCCCTCGATGAGACTCGCGATCGCCACCGCCGTCAAGCCCTTCGTGCCACTCGCGATCGCGAACTGCGTCTCGACCGTATTCGGGGTCTCGTGACCGCGATGAGCAAACCCCCAGGCATTCGCGAATTCGACTTCGCCATCGCGGTCGACGCGCACCACACCGGAAAAGCCGTTTGCATGGGCGAGCGAATCGACCTCGTGTCCCAGCCGGTGCATCCAGAAGACGGTATCCGGCGCCGGCGGGCGTGCCAGGAAAGATCGCCCGGCGCCGCATCGCTAGCTTCGGGTCTAGCGCGAATCACCCGAAAGCGGGGCGCCTGCACCCGGGCCCGGCCCTAGCCTGCGACCAGTACTCGGTGTGCGGCGCCGACGTGCCCTGCCCCAGAGGGAACGATGAATCGCGACCGTCGAAGCCACCACATCGCACTCGTATTCGCTCTCGCCGCAGCGATGCTCGCCCTTGCAGGCGCAGGCAGCGCTGCGCCGGCGGCGCCAACGGCCGCGAAGCCGCCGAAGGAATCCGTACCCGGAGAGCTGCTCGTCGGCTTCCGCGCGGACGTCTCCAGCGCGGAGCAGCGAAAGGTGCTCGCAAAGGTGGGTGCCGTGGAGAAGCGCAGGTTCAACCGGATCCACGGCGCGCTCGCCCGGCTCCAGCCCGACGCGGTCGCACATGCCATCGATGAGCTGCGAAGCGATCCTCGCGTCCGCTACGCCGAGCCCAACTTCGTCGTCCACGCGGATGCCGCGCCAAACGATCCGTTCTACAGCCGTCTCTGGGGCCTGAACAACACCGGACAGCCCGTGAACGGCTTCCCGGGCACGCCCGACGCGGACATCGACGCCGAGGAGGCGTGGTCGGTGACGACGGGAAGCGCGGACGTCACGGTCGCCGTGATCGACACCGGTGTCGACTACTCCCACCCCGATCTGAGCTCGGCGATCTGGATCAATCCCGGCGAGGACTGTGCCGGCTGCCGCACCGACGGCGTCGACAACGACGGGAACGGTTACGTCGACGACTGGCGCGGCTGGGACTTCGCGAACCACGACAACGCCCCGGCCGACGACCACGGTCACGGCACGCACGTCGCGGGCACCATCGGCGCCGTCGGGGACAACGGGATCGGCGTCACGGGCGTCAACTGGAACGTGCGCGTGATGCCCCTGAAGTTCCTCTCCTCGACGGGCACGGGAACGACCGCCGACGCGATCAGCGCCGTCCTCTACGCGGCCGCGAAGGGGGCGGACGTCCTCAACAACTCCTGGGCCGGGGACGAATACTCGCAGGCGCTCGGCGACGCCATCGCCGATGCCGACGCGCACGGTTCGCTCTTCGTCGCTGCCGCGGGAAACGATGGCCGCGACAACGACGCCACGCCGACCTACCCGGCCTCGTACGAGCTGCCGAACGTCGTGTCGGTCGCGGCGACGGACGACACCGACGATCTCGCCTTCTTCTCCAACGCGGGCCGCCGGTCCGTGGACCTCGGCGCGCCCGGTGTGAACATCTACTCCACGTGGCCCGGCGCGTCGTACCGGGATCTGAGCGGCACGTCCATGGCCGCACCGCACGTGGCCGGGGCCGCGGCGCTCGTGAAGTCGGCGTTCCCGACCGCGACCGACGTGGGGATCAAGGCCTTGCTGCTCGACAGCGTCGACCCGACCGCATCACTCGCGGGCCTGACGACGACCGGCGGTCGTCTCAACGTCGCCTCTGCCGTCGGGTGCAACGAGAGCCCGAACGTCTGGCTCGAGACGCCGGCACCGAGCTTCGACGTGGCGGTCGGAACGTCCGTGCCCGTCACGGCCATCGCCGGGCGGTGCGGGAATGCCGGTGGCATCGCAGTCTCTGCGAGCGCGAACGGAACGCCGATCACGCTGGCGGCTCGCAGCGACGGCCTCTACACCGGGTCGTACACACCCACGGCAGCGGGCCCGGTGACCGTGTCGGTGACGGGTTCGGCCGCCGGCAGAACGGAGACGCGCACTGTTTCCGGAGTCGCCTCACAGACTGCGGTCATCACGCCGGGTGGTTCGTCGGTGACGGTGACCACGAGCTCCGCGGGCGAGAACGCCCGAGTGAAGTTCGACGGCCAGGCCGGTCAGCGGGTCAGCCTGAAGCTGTCCGCGGTCACGATCTCCGGCTCCTACGTCTCGATCCTGAAGCCGGACGGCAACCCGCTCGGCAGCAACACCTACGTCGGCAGCGCCGGCGCCTTCGTCG
>WNFU01003321.1_pt1 | contig 21804 bp, 17 predicted proteins | sample 5400121 | NCBI WGS metagenome assembly WNFU01 (sample SAMN13153360, study PRJNA577476) | soil metagenome | isolation source: 100 cm soil or saprolite under grassland replicate 1 | place: USA:California | collected 2016-06-15
AGGACGTCCGACCATCCCGCGTGATGCGAGGCCCGCGCTTCCTCGTCCGGAAGCCCGACCTGATGGATCTCGACCACCGTTGAGCTGTTCGACGACGGTTGGAAGGTCACGGTCACGATCGAGTCCCGGAACCGGGTCGTGGGCGAAGACCAGGTGAAGACCAGACGACGGGGTCGGTCGATCTCCCGATAGGTGCCGGTGTGCACGATCGAGGATTCGTCGTCGACCATGACGATGCGGAACTTCCCGCCGACACGCGGATCCGTTTCGGCACGAGTCTCCCGAATGCCGGACGGCCTGAGCCACGATCCGAGGCTTTGCGCGTCCAACCATGCGTCGAAGAGATCTTCGGCAGGGGCGGCGATCTCCCGCCGGACGGTGACCGAGTATTCGTCCGTCACGACGATCTCTCAGCGTTGTCGCGGCCGGTGACAAAGGCGTCGAGCGAGGCGAGCTGATCGCTCCAGAACCTGCGGTAGTGCTCGATCCATCCGGCCGCCTCGGCAAGTGGTGCCGCATCCAGGCTCAAGATGTGCTCGCGCCCCCGCACCCTCCGTCGCACCAGGCCTGCGCCCTCGAGCACCCGAATGTGTTTCGACGTCGAGTTGAGGGAGATCGGAAACGCGCTGGCGACATCCGTTACCCGAGCGTCCGACTCGGCAAGACGGGCCAGGATGGCGCGGCGCGTGGCGTCCGAGACTGCCGAGAAGACCCGATCGAGCATGCCAGCAGAATATTCAACCGCACGGCACGGCGGGTTCGACCGGCGGATCAGTCGGTCTTGTCTGGTTTGGAGGGCCGACTGCAACACTAGGCCTACAGGGTTCACCACCTCGCTGGTGCTGCAGAGCTGCGTGGCGGCGAGTCACCCAGATTTGGGCAGATCCCCAAGGTGCGAGTGTCATCGGTAGGCCCCACCGATCCCTGCGCTTACCCAATCCTCGCTGGTCACCGGATTGACCATTCAGCTGCAGCTGTCACGAAGGCAGAGTCGAATCCGGCCAGGCCAGCGCCCACTCGCCAGCGAGCGGGTTGGGCCTGGCCGAGTGGTGGCCGCCGGGCTGACTCGCGCCCGCCCTCCTGGACGGCGGGGCTGGCCGACGACTTGAGGTTGCCGATGATGGCGGTTGGCGGCTAGCGGGTTCCCCAAGCCGCTAGCTGGTCGGTGGTCTATGGGCGCAGCAGTGCTTTGATGGCGCGGCGCCGCCGCGCAAGCCGACGTGGGAGTAGAACAGTTCCTCGCCCTGAAGGCGCCGCTGTTCTACGGCGCCTATGGCCTGCTGATCGTCGGCGCCGCCGTGGTCGCGGTGCTCCCCGGTGTCCCGCTGGGCCTGATCACCACCGGCGTGCAGGCGCTGGCCGGTGTGCTGCTGCCCAGCGCCTCGGTGTTCCTGCTGCTGCTGTGCAACGACCCCGAAGTCCTCGGCCCCTGGGTCAACGGCCGCTGGCTCAACCTGGCCGCCTCCCTGACCGTCGGGCTGCTGGTGGTCGTCTCGCTGGCGTTCACCGCCGCCACCCTGTTCCCCGACCTCGGCGGCCCGACGCTTGGACTCCTGCTCGCCGCCGGCACCATCATCGGCCTGGCCATCATCGCCACCCTCATCCCACCACGTCCCCGCCCGCGGCCAGCCGTGATCCGACCGCTCACGCGCCAGACCGCCGGCCTCAACCGCAAGGACTGGCGCATGCCACCGCTTCGCGAACTGCGCCCCCCGCACCTGTCACCCGCCCGCAAGCTCGCCCTGCTCGGACTGCGCGCATACCTGCTCATGGCAGCCCTGCTGGTGGTCGTCAAGGTCCTCCAACTCGCCACCGCTCACCCCTCCGGGCTGTAACCCACCACCGCCTCCTGGTCGGCGTGGGTAACAGCACAGACGACCACGGCGGACCGCCCGGGCAGGTGGAGGTTCGGCGACGCTGGCGGCCGGCGCCGGGCGTCCCCGGCGGCCTGTCCGCCAACGCGAACCGGCCAGTTCAGATCCAATCGCGCGCCTTGAACATGAAGTACAGCCCAACCGACAGCGCGATGGTGACGGCGGTGGAAACCCAGAAGCCCCAAGGCTGGCCAAAGCCAGGATAGGGGATGTTCTGACCGTAGAAGCCGGTGACGGCGGTCGGCACGGCGATGATGGCCGCCCAGCCGGTCACCTTCTTCGTGATGCTGTTCAGCCGGTTGCCCTGGATCGTGAGATTGGTGTCGGTGATAGTGGTGACCAGGTCCCGCAGGGACTCGGTCCACTCCGTGGCGCGCAGCACGTGGTCGTAGACGTCCTGATAGAAGGGCACCATCGGCGGGTCGAGCAACCCATAGTCGCGGCGCATGAGGGCGTTGACGACCTCCCGCATCGGCAGGACCACCCGGCGCAGCGACACCAGCGACTTGCGCAGCTCGAAGGAGCGACGCTGCACGTCCAGCGGCCGTGGCCGCGGGTCGAACAGGAGATCCTCCAGGCCCTCCAGCTCGCCGTCGAGCTCCTGGACGGCGGCGAAATGGCCGTCGACAACGAAGTCCAGGAGCCGTACAGCAGGAACCCCACCCCGTGCTTTGCCAGGTCCGAGGAGTCGTCCCAGCGGGCCACGACCTGGTTGATGTCGAAGCGGTCGTCCTTGCGGACGGTGATCAGCGCCCGCTTGGTCAGGAACACGGCCACTTCGCTGGTCTGAAGCTCCCCGCTGGCGGTGTCCAGGCCCACCGCGTAGGTGCTGAGGAACAGGTGGGTCTGGTAGCGGTCCAGCTTTGGCCGCTGGTGCTGGTGGATCGCATCCTCGACGGCCAGGGGGTGCAGCCCGAACTCCTCCGACACCGCCGCCAGGTCGTCCTGGTCAGGGACGCACAGGTCCAGCCAGACAACCGTGCCGGCTTCGGCGAGACGGTCGGAGATATCGGCGACCGGGAAGCCCTCGGCCTCCAGGACACCGTTGCGGTACACCGGGTCCGTGCCATACACCACAGCCTATCCGTCCCGGCACCCGCCGCGGGCACACGGCGAACAGGGCCAGATGAGCGCTCCCGCTGCCCAGTTCGAGGGCGAGTTGGAACAGCCCTGCCTGCCGTTTCTGATTCGTTCCCGGATCTGGTGGCTGCCGCGCCTGGGTGTCGCCACCGGCTCGTGCGCCGATGTGCTGCAGCGTGTAGCCCCTCCAGCGGGCCAGCCCAGAAGACTTTCTCGGCGCACGGGGATAGCCGTTAGGCTCCGGTGGGAATGGCGCAATCAGGCAGACAACAGCGGCATTTGGCCAATCGGGAGGTGCGACATGGTGCGTCGCCGGCCGCTGCCGAGCCAGCGGCTGCGGCATCCCCTGCGGCAGCGTGCCCAGCGGCTGACCAGCCGGCGAGCGGTGCGGGAAGCGCTGGTCTCGCTGGCGGGCCTGCTGGGCGGCCGGGTGGACAACCAGGCCGGCGAAGAGGTCGGCCGGCTGGCGGACCTGGTCGCCCGCTGGGCCGACCCGCCCGGTCCGGCATCCTCGCCGGAGGCCTCGGTGGAGTCCTACCCGCCGGTGACCGGGCTGGTGGTCCAGGTCGGCCACCGGCAGGTATTCGTGGCCGCCGACCAGGTCGCCGAGCTGGGCCGCCAGGGAGTGCGGCTGTCGTCGGCCAGACTGGACCTGCGGGAGGTCGAGCGCCGCGAGGGTGAGGTGCTGCTGGCCCGCGACGTGCTGGACCACCAGTTGGTCGACACCGACGGGATGAAGGTGATCCGCGCCGCCGACCTGTACCTGGCCCAGGTCGCAGGGCGGTGGCGGCTGGTCGGGGTCGACGTCAGCATGCAGACGCTGGCGCGCCGGCTCGGCCCGGCACGGTGGCGGTGGGTGCCGACCCCCGAGCGGGTGATCGACTGGGCCGCGATCCAGCCGTTCGGCATCGACCCCGGCCAGGTGCGGCTGCGCGGCTCGGCGCGGCGGCTGCGGCCCGGCGAGCTGGCCGACCTGCTCGAGGATCTTGGCCGCCCCGAACGCCAGGAGCTGCTGGAAAGCCTGGAGCCCGAGGTCGCCGCGGACGCGCTGGAGGAGATGGACCCCGGCGAGCTGGACGCGCTGCTGCACGAGATCCCACCCGAGCAGACCGCCACGCTACTTGCCCGCATGGAACCCGACGAGGCGGTCGACGCGCTGCGCGAGCTGGACACCGCCGAGCGCCAGGAGCTGCTCGCGCGGCTGCCCGACCAGGTCGCCGCGCACCTTGCGGGGCTGCTGGCCTGGCCGGAGGACCGCGCGGGCGGAATCATGACCTGGGTGCCCGTCCAGGCCACCGAGCAGGACACCGTCGCGCAGGTCAACCAGCGGCTCCGCGAGATCGCCGCCGAGCAGCCGGACCTGGACCTGGTCGCGGTGGTGGACGACCAGGGCAGGCTGGTGGACGTGATCGGCATGGTGGAGCTGCTGGCCGCCGAGCCCCAGCGACACCTCGGGGAGCTGATCGGCCCGCCCTGGCCCGTCACGGTCGGCCCCACGGCGACCATTGGGGAGGTGGCCGAGGCGCTGGTCGAAAACCGCCGCACCAGCGTGCTGGTGACCGACGAGGACGGCCGGCCGCTTGGGCGCATCGGCGCTGACGACGTGGTCGATGCGCTGCTGCCCGAGCGCGGCCGCCTGCACTTCCCGAGGCTGCTGCAATGACCCGCTACACCAACCCCGGCCCAACGCCAACCCCGACCCCGACCGAGGCGGCACCGGCGCCCCCGCCCACGCGGATGCCAGGGGGACGAGGAGGCTTGCGGGCCGCCGCTGGGCCAGGCTGCTGGCCTACCTCGGGGTGCTGGGCCCGGGGCTGATCGCCTCCCAGGCCGGCAACGACGCCGGCGGGATCGCCACCTACTCCTCCGCCGGGTCGCAGTTCGGCTACCGCATGCTGTTCTTCATGCTGCTGGTCGCCATCGGACTGGTCCTGGTCCAGGAGATGGCCGCCCGGCTCGGCACCTTCACCGGCAAGGGCCTGGCCGCGCTGATCCGCGAAGAGTTCTCCCTCCGGGTCGCCACCTTCGCGCTCGGCTGCCTGCTGGTGGCCAACCTCGGCCTGGTGGTCAGCGAATTCGGCGGGATCGGCGCCGCCATGGAGCTGTTCGGCATCTCCCGCTACCTCTCGGTTCCCGTCGCCGCGGCGATCGTCTGGGGGCTGGTGGTGCTGGGCTCCTACCGCTACGCCGAGCGGCTGTTCCTGCTCATGGCGCTGGTGTTCTTCACCTACCCCATCGCCGCGTTCCTCGCCCACCCCAACTGGAGCCAAGTCGCCGCCAACACCCTGGTCCCCCACCTGCTCGCCACCAAAGCGTTCCTGCTGCTGGGGGTGGCGATCATCGGCACCACCATCTCCCCCTACATGCAGCTCTACCAGGCAGCTGCCGTCGCCGACAAAGGCATCACCCCCGAGTAGTACCCGCTGGAGCGCGTGGACGCCATCGCCGGCGCGGTCTTCGCCTGCGCGGTGGCGTTCTTCATCATCATCGCCACCGGCGCCACCATCGGGAACACCGGCCCGCTCGCCTCGGCCGCCGAGGCCGCCAAGGCGCTCGAGCCGGTCGCCGGCCACCACGCCGAGCTGCTGTTCGGCATCGGCCTGCTGGGCGCCAGCGCACTGGCCGCCGCGGTCGTACCCCTGTCGACCGCCTACGCCCTCTCGGAGGCCCTCGGGGTCGAACGGTCGGTCTCCCGCACCTTCCGCGAGGCACCCCTGTTCCTCGGCCTGTTCACCGGCCAGATCGTGGTGGGCGCGGCGGTCGCGCTGCTGCCCGGCAACCTCATCAGCCTGCTGATCAACGCCTACGTCCTCAACGGCATGATCACCCCCATCGTGCTCGGCTTCCTGGTCGTCCTGACCAGCCGCCGCCGCCTCCTTGGCCCAGCCACCAACCCCCCAGCCTTCCGCGTGGTCGCCACCGTGGTTGTCGCGATCGTCAGCGTGCTCTCCACCATCGTGCTGGCCCAGACCGTCCTCGGCTGGATCGGCCTCGGCGGATGACCGCTACTTAGCGGCTCTGGCGGGCAGCCTCGGTCACCATCGGTGCTGTCAGCAGCATTACCGTCGCTGCCCGCGGATCAGCGTCCGCCCCCTCCGTACCCGGCCCAAAGGGATGGTCCACCTCCCCGTCGCCGGTAACACGCGACACTGATGGCACCTTTCGACGACGAGGCGTCGTTCGGGTTCCGATACAGAGCTGCTCACCGTGCTGCTGGCCCACGCCGACTGCGCGCCTTCCCTCGGGCGGTCAAGCGCAAGACGAGCAACCATCAGCCCGAGCGCGCCGCCCATCGCGCCTGGCCACAGCCGACCATGCCGCCCCGCCCAGGCTGTCGGCGTCCGGCCCGCAACAACCCTACCTGGCCACAGGTCTGACTGATCGAGCCTGTGCCACCCACCGCAGCGACGTGGGCTCAAGGCGCGCGGGATCTGCTGGCGGCGCTTGGCCAGCTCATCTTGCAACGACCCCGCAGTCGCAACCGTCGCGATGCACAAACAATTCGTTCACTGCAGTTGCGCACCTCCGCGCGGCCGCCAAACGGTAACCTTGACGGCCACAGCATGGTCACACCCAACGTCCCGGCAGTCCCCAGCATGCAGTCCCACCCCTCGAAGGAGCCACCCATGCCCGCGCCCAACGCCTCCTACTCCATCACCATGCGGGTCCACCTGGACACCGACCCGCGCGGGATCGGGCGGATCACCACCGCCGTCGGGGAGGCCGCCGGGACGGTCACCGCCGTGGACGTGGTGGAGTCACGCGCTGACGGACTGGTCGTGGACCTGACCTGCAATACCCGTGACACCGACCACGCCGAGCAGATCACCAAGGCCGTCGACCGCCTGGAAGGTGTAGAAACCCACAAGGTCAGCGACCGGACCTTCCTCCTCCACCTGGGCGGCAAGCTCGAGGTCACCTCGAAGGTCCCGCTGCGCACCCGCGACGACCTGTCGATGGCCTACACGCCAGGGGTCGCCCGCGTGTGCCGCGCCATCGCCTCCAACCCCGACGACGCCCGCAAGCTCACCATCAAGCGCAACACCGTGGCGGTGGTGACCGACGGGTCGGCGGTGCTCGGCCTCGGCAACATCGGGCCGGCCGCGGCCATGCCGGTGATGGAGGGCAAGGCGGTGCTCTTCAAGCAGTTCGCGGGCGTGGACGCCTGGCCGGTCGCGCTGGCGACGCAGGACACCGACGAGATCGTCCGAGCGGTCGAGCTGATCGCCCCCGCCTATGGCGGCATCAACCTCGAGGACATCGCGGCGCCGCGCTGCTTCGAGGTCGAGCGGCGGCTCCGCGAGGTGCTCGACATCCCCGTCTTCCACGACGACCAGCACGGGACCGCCATCGTCGTGCTGGCGGCGCTGACCAACGCGCTCCGCGTGGTGGGCAAGAAGCTCTCCGACATCCGCGTGGTGATGTCCGGCGCGGGCGCCGCCGGGGTCGCGATCGTCAAGATCCTCCAGGCCGAGGGCGTGAACGACGTCGTCGTGTGCGACCGCACCGGTATCCTCTACCCGGGACGCGACCGGCTCGACGACAGCAAGCGCTGGGTGGCCGAGCACACCAACGAGGCCAGGCTCCAGGGCAGCCTGCTGGACGCGCTGGCGGGGGCCGACGTGTTCGTGGGCGTCTCCAGTGCCGACCTGCTCCAGCCCGCCGACCTCCGCGCGATGAACCAGGACGCGATCGTGTTCGCCCTGGCCAACCCGGATCCCGAGGTCGACCCGGCCGGCGCGCGCCGCTACGCGGCGGTGGTGGCCACCGGCCGCAGCGACGAGCCGAACCAGATCAACAACGTGCTCGCCTTCCCCGGCGTGTTCCGCGGCGCGCTGGACGCGGGCGCGCACGAGATCTCCGAGGCGATGAAGGTCGCGGCCGCCCGCGCTATCGCCGCCTGCGTGGCCGACGAGGAGCTGCGCCCCGACTACATCGTGCCGAGCGTGTTCGACCGCAACGTCTCGCCAGCCGTCGCCCGCGCGGTCCAGGAGGCGGCCCGGCGAGACCACCAGACACCATGACTGGCGACCCCGCCGGAGCGGGCGGTGGGGGTGTCCCGGGGATCCGGGGCGAGGCGACGACCGCGTGGTTTCTCGACCACGTGCCGGGCGCACGGCCGCCGCTGGCCTTCGAGGTGATCCCCGGAGGACGCTCGAACCTCACCTACCTGGTGCGGGACTCCGATGGCGGGTCCTGGGTGCTGCGGCGCCCACCGCTGTCGGGCGTGCTGCCCTCCGCCCACGACATGGGCCGCGAGTACCGCATCATCTCGGCGCTCCACGACACGCCGGTACCCATCCCCCGGGCGATCGGGCTCTGCGAGGACCACTCGGTCACCGGTGCGCCGTTCTACGTCATGGACTACGTCGACGGGATCGTGCCGAGGGACGAGCAGACCGTCGCCAGCACCTTCGACGAGCGCCAGCGCGCCGCCTCGGCGCGGTCGCTGGTCGAGGTGCTGGTCGCTCTGCACGGTGTAGAACCCGCGGCCGTGGGGCTCGGTGACCTCGGCCGCCGCGACGGCTACGTCGAGCGCCAGTTGCGGCGCTGGAGCCGCCAGTGGGAGCAGTCGAAGACGCGCGAGCTGCCGGCGATGGAGGAGATCGGCCGCCGCCTGGCCGCCAACGTGCCGGCGCAGCAGGGTCCCGGCACGATCGTCCACGGCGACTACCGGCTCGACAACCTGATCGTCTCTCCCGCCGGCGAGGTCGTTGCCGTGCTCGACTGGGAGCTGTGCACGCTCGGCGACCCGCTCGCCGACGTCGGGCTGCTGATGGTCTACTGGTCCGACCCCGGCGACGACGTGCTGCCACTGGACTCGACGGTGACCGCCCTGCCCGGCTTCCCCCGTCGCGCCGAGGTCGCCGAGGCCTACGCCACCGCCAGCGGCCGCGACCTGAGCCAGCTCGACTTCTACGTCGCCTTCGGCTACTGGAAGCTGGCGGCGATCCTCGAGGGTGTGTACGCGCGCTTCGCCGCCGGCGCCTACGGCAGCGGCGACGACGCCTACCGCCGCTTCGCCGCCGTGGTGGAACGCCTCGCCGAGCGCGCCCTCGACGCCACCATCCGAGCCGGCCGCTGACCCTCGAGCGGGTCGCCGAGCGGCCGCCTACCCCAGTGGCTCGGCGAGGCGGGCGCTCTGGTCGGCGACCATGCCGATCAGGCGGCGGTCGCGGAACCAGGGGCGCAGGCTCAGGTGGGCGGGGGGCAGGTGGCCGTAGAGCAGGATGCCCTGGCCCGGGGTGATGCGACGCAGGGCCTCGCCCGGGGAGGGGTAGCGGGCGCGCAGCGAATCGCCGTCCTTGGCGGCGGCGCCGGTCGCGACCGGCGCCGCCAGGCTCCGCACGGTGTCGTCCTCGAGCAGGTGCGAGAGCACACCGAGGGTGGCCGGGTCGGTGATCCCCGACAGGATCACCTTTGCCTTGTGGTTGTTCAGCAGCGTCTCGGCGCGGTCGCCGTAGCGCGCCTGCATCTGGCTGACGTGGCGGAAGGTGGTGACGAGCTGCACGCCACGCGCGGCCGCGGAGGCGGCGTACACGTCGAGCTGTGGCAGGGCCGCCGAGGTGGCGGCATCGTCGAGCACCACCAGCAGCGGCTGGTCGAGCGGCCGGCCGATCTGGGTGGAGCGCTCGAAGGCGAGGTCGATCACGTCCTGGACCAGCGCGGCGAACACCGGGCCCAGCCGCCGCTGCTCATGGGCCGGAGCGCACACGTAGACGGTGTTGGCGCGCCCGTCGAGCAGGCGCTCGGCCGAGAGCTGGTTGGTGAGCACACCCTCGCGCACAGAGGGATCGGCGTAACCGGCGATCACCCCGAGCACGGCCGCGTACACCTGGCTGCGGTGCTGCTCGGTCAGGCTGGAGATGAGCTGCATGGCGTCACTGGCGGCCGGCTCCCCCGCCACGCTCAGCGCCGCGGTCACCTCGGCCCGCTCCCTGCGCTGGACCCAGCGGACCACGTCGCCCATGGAGCGGTCGGAGGTGGCCGCCGCCAGCATCAGCGCGGCCAGCAGGGTCGCGGCGGCGTTGAGGAGGAAGTCGGCGTCGGGCGCGCTCTGCCCCGCTCCCCTGCCCGCGTCCACCAGCGAGCGGGCCATCCGGTAGGCACCCTGCCAGGTGGAGCAGCGCCCGAGCGGCGACCAGGCCGAGGCGTCGAGCCCGGTCACCGCCGCCGGGTCGTACAGGTACACGTCGCCCTTCTGCCACCGCTGGCTCATGGTGTGGCGGATCAGGTCCGACTTCGTACACGCGACCAGCACCGGGCCTTCCCACTCCAGCACCGCCGGCACGGCCAGGCCGCTGGTCTTCTGGCTCTGGGCGGGGCCGAGCGCGATGATCGACTGGAGCGGCTCGGCGGCGACCAGGCGGGCGCTGATGCGGCCGATCACCACCCGGCCCGGCTGCGGGCCCCGCACGTACAGGTCGCGGAACAGGTGCGGTCGCGCCCACCCGCTCTGGCCGATGGCGCCGCCCGCGGGCGAGGAGTGCTGCACCACCACGGTGCTCGACAGCCGGCGGCGCAGGGAGCGGAACGCCTGCGCCAGGTAGACGTAGGCCGCGGTGAGGACCAGCAGCGCGATCGCCATCACCACGTAGAAGGTGACCGGCCCGGGCAGCACCGCGCGAGTCGCCGCCGGCCAGGCGGCCGCTGGGTCGCCCATGGTGCGGAAGAACCTCGCCACGACCACGCCCATGTCGCCGACCGACACCCGCGGCCAGGTCCCGCCGGAGTGCAGGAAGCCGGCGATCTCGCCGGTGAGCCAGAGCAGGAAGGTCGCACCGAGCCCGATCGACACCGCGATGAGCAGCATCTGCTCGACGTTGCTCTGGCGCTTGATCGGCGGCTTGCTGCTCACTGGACCTCCCCGGTCACGAGGCTCCCTCGGCCGCCTCGTCGGGCCGAGGCTGCGCCGCCCACGGCGCCGAGCGAGGGTCCATGTTGGCGTCGGTGTCGACGATCTCCCGCTCGATCGAGCTCTCGATGCGGTGCTGGACGATGAAGGACCGGCGGCCGACCCGCCACAGCGCCTCGCCCCGCTCGAGGGTGGGGATCTGGTCGCATTCGGTCTGGGTGAGCCCCAGCAGCTCCCTGGCCTGCTCGACCTCGCCGGGCGACTGGCGGTAGATCACCCTCGTCTCGGAGTCCTCCAGCAGGCCCTTGGCGAGCTGCACCTGCTCGCTGCCGGCGTCGCCGGCGGCGGTGAGGTCGGAGAGCCGGTGCATCACGGCGATGTTCTGCACGCCGTACTGCCGGGCCAGCTTCCAGCTCTCGCGGAGCCAGCGGGCGATGGCCAGGTGCCGCAGCACCACCCACGCCTCGTCCAGGACCACGATCCGGCGCACGCCGTCGTTGCGGGCCCACGACCCCTGCAGCCATGCCGCCGTGCAGGCCATCAGGATGGGCCGCGCCTCGTCCTTCACCTCGCGCAGGTTGAACACGACCAGACGTCCGGACAGGTCGAGGTCGCGCGAGGTCGGTCCGTCGAACATGCCGCGCAGGTCGCCGGCACCCATGCGCCGCAGCGCGAGCGCGAGCTGGCGCCCGTCCTCGGCCAGGCGCCCGATCGAGGTGCGCAGCTCGTGGGCGGTGGCGTCGGAAGGCTCCAGCAGCCGGTTCACGACCTGTGGGATGGTCGGCTGCGCGTGCCGGTTGTTGGCCTCCACGACCGCCTCGTGGTGCGCCCGTTCGAGGCAGGCGTCCTCCTCCGGCCGCAGGTTGCGGCCGAGCATCACGCCGGCGATCGACCGTAGCAGCGCGAGCTGCGCGTCCCCACCGATCATCGGGTCCAGCGGGTTCAGCCGCAGCGACCCCCCGCTCCGGAACCTGATCGGCTCCGATCCGCAAAACGCGGCGAGCTGATCGTATTCGCCCTTCGGATCGATGACCCAGGCGGTCCGACCGAAGAGCATCTGCCGCCACACATAGGTGTTATGTACCAGAATGTCGTTCGCGACGAAGCAGGCCGTGGGCTCCACGGTCAGGTCGTAGACATGGCGTTCGCCCACGTCCTCGATCGACACGATGCGGTCCCAGTACACGTCGGAGTCGAGCAGCCAGCCGTACTCGTCCATCAGCCCGAAGACTTCGCAGAACGCTCGGAAGCCGGGCCGGTTGAGGCGGCCGGTCTCGGAATTGACGATGTGGCTGAACTGGAAGCGATAGGAAGCGCCCAGCCGTTCGGCGACCCGCTTGAACCGTGCCGTGTCGGACCTCCCGTCAGGAAGGCGGGCAGCCGCGTCGAGACGAGCGCGCATCGCGGGCGAGAGCGACGGCGCACCAACGTTTGCCTGCACCGCGCGGGAGCGGCCCGCGCACAGCGCGGCGAGTCGCTCTCGCTTGGTGCCCCACAGCGGAATCTGGCTCAGGAAGGCCTGATCCGACTGCGAATAGACCCGGAGCTGCCATGACGGATACGGCTTCCCATTGAGCGTCGATCGATGGAAACGGACCTTGCTCTGGATCCCGAACCGCAGCAGGAGGTGCTGGAGCTGGCGCACGAGCCGTTCGGAGGCCAGCGTCGTCGACACGCCGGTCTTGGCGACGGTCCCATCGCACATCCAGAAGACACCGACGAACCGGGCGAGCTGATCGGGTGGAAGTCGATAGATGATCTCGGGCAGCACCTTCTGGCGGGACAGCGCGCGCGGGACCCCGAAGCGGCGGAGGACTGTGGCGGCAGCGCCACGACGGCTAGAATGTCCGTCGGCATATCGACGCGGCTGGCCCTTGACGTTTCCGTTCCGGGTGCGGGTCGCGATCGGCGTCGGCGCTCCACAACCACAGGCGCAGGCGCCATTCGGCGGCTCGGTGAACTTGGTGTGACCGGTGAGTGCCCAATCGTACCGACCGAGATGGCGCACGCCGAAACCCAAACGCTCCCCGGCTGCGCGCATCCGCGCGATGACCTCCGGATCGGCCGAGCTGAAGTTGACGGCTCCGCTCTGGTTCCCGACATAACAGCCCTCGGCCAGCATGATGGCGAGGAAATCCACTTCCTCGTCGAGGATCCGGACGGGCTTCTCCGGGAACGGGATCCTTGCTGGTACCGCTGCGGTCTCCTCGACCGCCAAGTGGTCGGCGCGCCGCCAGCCGTCCGGCATGAGGAATGGATGCTCAGGGGTGGTGACGACGGACCGGCCCGAGGCGAACGTCACGCGCAGGCAATTGGAGTCCAGACCGACGTCAACCTTTGCCGTGATCGGCACGGCGGTAATGCGCCGCTGCGGATCGAGCGTCAGCACCCGGGTGACGTCTTCGTCCTTGAAGACCTCCGCGATGGTCCGTGGCACGCCGGTGACCGGGTCGATGATCTCCGAATCCTCATCCAGGCATTTGACCAAGGAAGACTTCGCATACCCGATCTGACCGATCACGAGCATATTCGGACCGGTAATTTCTTTGCCATAAAGAGTGAACGGACAATAGCAGAAACTTCCCCCAAATACGTCACGACCGATGTAGACCCCATCGCTGCCAAGGCCTCCCTCGGAGATGAAGGGATAGGCCGCCTGGAGATGGGCGGTCGTCACGCGGTGGGCGAGCCGGCGAGGTTTGATCCTCATTTCAAACCCCGGCACATCGGCAACGCGCCGAAAGTAAAGCTCAAATCCTGCTCACCGTCGCAGCGTTGGACTTCGAGGCGGCATTGGCCGGCGGCGTGCTCGACCTCGCCGCAGGCGGCGGAGAGCTCGTCGGTGTCGTCGGCGGTGACGGTGATGTAGCCGCTGAACCGGACGTCGGCGTGGCCGTCGGCGAGCTCCTGCTCGCGGCGGGCGACGGCGTCGGCCTGGTTGCGGCGCTTGGCGGTGCCGATGAAGCCGAGCTTCTGGCGCAGCTCCTCGTCGGCGACATCCGCGGTCTTGGCGAAGCCGACGGCGCGCATGGCCTTCAGGGGCGGCACTGGCTCCATGGTGACCGAGACGGTCCGCATGCAGCGGGTCTGCACCAGCAGGGGCGCCAAGAAGTCCGGCCCGACCTCGATGCGCGGCCATTCGGCGATCCAATACGTCGCGTGCACCACGTCGTTGGTGCGGTAGTAGCTCCAGTGGGTCTGGGTCCGCTGGGGCCAGGCGTTGCGAGCGCTGACGCCGTCCTCGCGGCTGGGGTCGTTGCTGGCCAGCCGCGCCAGGTTGGTGCGGGCGTGCGGGTCGTAGGCGAGCCGGATGGTGGCGGCCAGGCGGCGGGGCCCGAGCGCGTGCAGCACCTCGACCTCGGCCTGCTCCAGCCGCCGCGCCATGGTGTCGAGCTCACGGGCCAGCACCATGCAGGCGCCGGTGTCCTTGCCGCCGGCCTGCTTGATCGCCCGGGCGGCCTTGCCGGCGTTGAGCTGCATGGCGATGTACAGCTCGTGCTGCTCGGTGACGGGCCCGGCGGCCTGGGTGAGGCGCAGGTAGCTCTGCAGCGGCAGCGCGTCCAGCCCGATCTCGGGGTCCAGCGCGTCGCGCAGGTAGCGGTTGAGCGCGTTGCGGTCGTCGGGGACGGTGCGCTCCAGCCACTGGAGCCTCGAGATGGGGCTGCCCTCGCGGGCGAGCCCGGCGATCACGTTGGCCCAGCCGGCCAGCCGCTGCGCCTTGTCCTCGGGGTCCAGCAGCACGAAGGAGCGGGCTCTGGCCTGGATCACGGCGGTGAAGGTGCCGTTGGAGCGGTCGGCCAGGACCCCCAGCTCGACGCCCCTGAACGGGAACGCGAGCAGCTCCACCCTGCCGATCGGGTCTGGCGGCCTCACGGGAATCTCACCCCCCAGGAAGCGGGTGCCGGCCTCGGCGGCGCCGGAGCGCCAATGGTCACGTCCTCGCATTTTGCGACTGAGAAAGGTGGCGACCACCGGTACCCATTCGTTCAGCGTTCTCCCTCCGAAGGGAACGAAGCTGGCGAGCCCACCGCAGGACAGGAACAGCGCCCCCAGGGCGAGGCCCGCGCCGTTGCGCAGGGTCTCGACCAGGAGGATGGTCAGCAGCACCGTGGAGCCCAGGACCAGGAGCTGGCCCGGCCGGAGCGTGCCGATGAGGCCGCGGCGCTCGAGCGGTCCGAAGCGGTAGCGGATGTCGCTGTAGCTACGCATCGGCGCCCGATCCCTCGGGGGACGGTGTCAGGTCGGGCAGCTTGAGCGGCCGGGGAACGCCGTTGCCCGCCGGGCCGGAGCCGCCACCACCCGAGGAGCCCGACGACGAGCCGCTCGGCAGCGTCGGCGGTCCGGTGATCGGCACCGGCTTGGAGGGGCCGGCGTTCTTGGCGGCCGGCGCGGGCCCGACGTCCGGGGTCATCGCGGCGAACCCGGAGGTGGCGCGGCCGCGGGCGGCCGAGACGGCCGAGGTGGCCGCCTTGGCCGCGGCCGCCGGGGCGGCGGCCCAACCGGCCGCCCCCGCCGCGGCGGTCGCGCTGCCGCTGCGGAAGCGGGACTGGATCATCTGCGAGACCACCGAGGAGCTGGTGAAGGCGGTGGCGCCCTGGGTCGCCTGGCGCAGCGCGGCGCGCTGCTGGCCCGCGGTGACCACGGCGGCCTCCGCCAGCGGGATCAGCCGCAGCAGGGCGATCGGGGTGAAGGCCGCCATCAGCAGCAGGGCGCCGCCGGCCAGCACGCCCTCGAACTTGTCGGCCAGGCCGCCGCCGGCCAGCCCGGCCGCCGCCATGTCGATGATCGCCACGATGAAGACCTTGGCGAAGATGATCGCGATCAGGAACTCGATCAGCCGCCGGCACCAGCGCCCCGCCGTCGGCCACACCATCGCCGCGAACGCCAGCGGCAGGAACAGCACGGCGACGTAGATGGCCGCCGACCGCAGCAGCAGCTCAAGCCAGATCGAGAAGGCGCCCAGCACCACCACGATCGCCCCCAGCAGCACGCCGAACACCGGCGCCGCGGGGTTGACCGTGCCCGCCCCGATGGCGCCGAGCCAGCTCCCGGTGTCGGTCATGAACCGCTGCGCGTTCTCGGCGGCGTTGTGGCTGATGGCCGTGGACATCCAGTCGCTGGAGTCGATCAGGATCTGCGCCAGGGCGGGGCCGACCGCCGAGAAGATCGCCGCGATCGGCAGGTAGACGAACGCGGAGCGGATCGCCTGCATGGCGTCCACCCGCACGATCGATTGCGCCACCGAGACCAGCAGGATCGGCAGCGAGATCACCACCGCCAGCGCCAGCATCACCCGGTACTGCGAGCCGAACCAGTTGGCGTTGACCACGTTGGGGCTGGTGCTGCCGTTGATCAGCCCGCCGACCTTCTGGAGGAACCACTGGCCGGCCGCGGACACCGCCGCGGTGAAGCTGCGCAGCGCGCTGTCCCCCGCGGCCGACACCACGCCGGTGGCCGCGCCGCTGAGGGCGTTGCCGACCGAGCGGCCCGCGCCGGCGCCCGCCTCGCAGATCTGGCGCGCGATCGGGGTCTGCACGCCCGCGCACTTGTCGGTCTGCTGGGTGCTCTGCTGCGGGGTCGTGGTCGTGGTCGGCGCCTGCTGGGCCAGCGCTGCGGGTGCGACGACCAGCACCGACAGGAGGGCCAGGCCGATCGTCACCAGGAGCCAGCGGCCCCGTGAGCGCTCACGAAGCTGGAGCATAGTGATAATCCTTGAATTGCTGAAGCTCGTGGATGAGGTCAGGGGCCGGGGTCGGAGGGTTGCTGTCGGCGACGGGGACCGGCCCGTCCGTGACGGTGGCGCCGGTCTCCTTCCAATCCTTGTCGATCCATTGGAGCTGCACGGTGGTCATGCCCCAGGCTTCCTGGGGCGGCAGGCTCGAGTCCTGGTAGCCGCCCACGCCGGTCTGCCAGATGGAGACGCGGGCGTGGGCGCCGTCGTAGGCGTCGAGGCGGTAGCGGACGGGGATGGTCTGGAAGATGACCTTGCCGGCGACTATCTGGGCCAGCGCCTTGTGGGCGTCGTCGATTCCGAAGAAGGAGGCGGCGACCAGCTTCGCCTGGTCCTCCAGGTCGCGCCGGAGCCGCTCGCGCGCCTGCGGGGCCGCGACCGTGTCGACGGCGGCGCTCCGCCTGGCGGCGTCGAACATCAGCTCGCTGGAGGCGAGCGCCGCGGTGTAGTTGGTGGCGGCGCCGACGGCGCCCGCCTCGGAATGGTCCCAACCGACGGGCACGCCGTTGACGGTCCGCCCGCTCCACACCTGCTCGCCGTTGACGGTCAGCGGGCGCGACGCCGGCAGGGCGGCCGTCGGCGCGCTCTGCGCCGTCGAGGCGCCCGAGGTGGCCGCCGGCGCCTGTGGCGTCGAGGCGCCGCGCTGCGCCGCGGGGGTCTTCTCTGGCGCCGTGCCGGTCCAGCGGCCGATCAACAGCCCACCGGCGAACAGCGCGAGGGCGAGCGCGAGCAGGCCGAACAGACCGAACCCACCCGGGGACCCGGGGCGGCGCTGCTCGGGCAGGCTGTAGATCACCCGTGCCCGGCTCTGCTCACGTACGGCCACCGCCATCACCTTCCATCCACAGGACCTGCCACCGCCTCGGGCGGTGCCAGCACCTCGCACCACGCCATCCTGCTCCGGGGCAAGGGCCCCCGATCCACCGGGACACCGCTGCTGGTGCCCCGGACCCCTCCGGGGCCAGGCCGAACGGCCAGGCCGCCTCTGGGGGGAGCCGGCTGGTGCTCTTGCGGGCTCAGGTGGTCTGGCCCAGCGAGAACGCCCAGTTGACCAGTGCGGCGGCGGCGCCAACGATCACCGCGCCGACGATCGAATACAGCGTGGCGCGTTTGCCGACCGCCGCCTGGTGGTAATTGGAGCTGAGGGAACCAATACCCCACATCGCTCCGCCGATGATGACACCGGCCAGCGACAGGAACAGGGCGAAGGCACCCACGCCGTTGATCACATGCTGAAACGGGCCGGCCCCGGGCAGCGCTGTGAAGTCCGGCGTGAAGTTGACCCTTGTCTGGGCAATGACGTGCGTCAGGTGGCGCATCAGCACGTACCTCCTTGGCATTGCGCGGTGCCGAGTCCGTCGGCAGCGGCCCCCTCGCGGCTGTCAAGCAGCGTGAGCGTTCGTATTTGGTTGGGTCTCGGGCGGTCAGTCGGCGGTTGGTTGGCTCAGGTCACGAACCCGTCGGCCACGGCGGCGGCGACTTCCAGGTAGGCGTGCCGTGTGGTCGGGCGCAGGCGCGCGACGTCGGTCTCGGCTCCAGCGGCAAGGTGTGGGTCCCAGGGAACCTGGACCACGGCGCGGCAGCGGCCGGCGAAGTGCTCGGTGATGCGGCCGACCTCGACCTGGCCGTCCGCCTGCACTCCGTTGACCACCGCGACCGCGCTGCGGACCAGCTCGGAGTGGCCGTTCTCGTTCAGCCAGTCAAGCGTCGAGCTGGCCGCCCTGGCACTGTCCAGGCTGGGTGACATCACCACCACGATCTGGTCGGCCAACTGCAGGATCCCCCGCGTGGCCGACTCCAGCACCCCGGTGCCGGTGTCCAGGGTGATCAGGTTGTAGTGGCGCTCCAGCAGCGCGATCGCCCGGCGGTAGTCCTCCTCGCCGAGCGCCTTGGTGATGCGGGGGTCGTCGTCGGAGGCGACCACCTCCAGGCGGGTGGGCGCCTGCGAGGTGTAGGCGCGGATGTCGGCGTAGCGGGTGATCATCTGCTCGTCGGCGAGCAGGTTGGTGATCGTCGCGGCGGTCTCGCGGCGCACGCGGTAGCCGAGCGAGCCGGCGTCGGGGTTGCCGTCCAGGGCGACGACCCGATCGCCGCGCAGGCTCGCGAACGTGTGCCCGAGCATCAGCGTGGTGGTGGTCTTGCCGACGCCGCCCTTGCGGCTGATCACCGCGATCGAGCGGCAGCCGGGAACCGGCGTCTTGGCCCGCGCGATCAGCTCGCGCTCGGCCATCTCCGCCGGGCTCGGCCCCAGGTTGACCCGGCCCCCCGTGAGCCAGAAGACGATCCGGCGCCAGCCGTCGCGCGGCGCCATCGACTGGTCCCGCAGATAGCGCTCGGCGGTGAAGTCGGCCGCGGTGGCCGAGGTCATGTCGGGTCGGGCGGGGGTGGTCACCCCCATCTGGCGCTGCACGCGGGTGAGCGTGGCCGCGTCGCCGCGCGGCACCGGCTCGTTGCGGTAGCGCTCGGGAAGCTGCTCTTCGGTCGGCCGAGCCGGCTTGCCGTTGCCACGGCCGAGCGGAACGAACGCCTCCTCAGCGGCGGCATTCGAGCTGACCCTCGGCTGTTGCGTCACGGCGAACCCCCTGTCGCCCCTCGGGGCAGGTTTGGCTTGGCGGATCGGGAAATGTGCGGTCATTGGGGAAGTTGGGGAAGTGGTCGTGCCACCCGCGTATGGCGTATCAAAGGTTACACTGGTCTGCAACGGCACAAAAGCATGTCCAAAAGGGTCTGCGACCTGCACTGATGCGCCGATCGGGAGCGCTGGCACCCGCTGGGGGACGATCGTCACGGCGGTCATGGCTGCTCTCGTCAGTCCGCGGTCGGACCCGTCCTCCGGCCGCTCGACACCGCGGCTCGACCTTTGGACGCTGTCCGCTTATCCTGTCAATCCCGCCGTTCGCCTAACGTATCACTGCCCGCCCTGGAAGTGTTGTACTTCCACCGCTCCATCCCGTATCAAGAGAGATCGACGCAGCCACCCCCCGAACGCGCGCCGCCAGGGATCGAGCCACCGATGAAGAAGCTCCTCATCGCCATCGTGGCGATACCGCTCGTCCTGGTGCTGTTCGTGATGCTGGTGATCGGCGGGATCTCCACGGGCATCATCGGCGGCAACGCGCCGAGCAACGACGCACGCCGTGACATCCCCGGCAGCTACCTGGCCATGTACCAGCGGTCCGCGGACGCCTGCCCGGGGCTGCCATGGGCGGTGGTGGCGGCGATCGGCAAGGTCGAGACCAACCACGGCAGGCTCCAGGCGCCGGGCGTCACCTCGGGCGCCAACTTCGCGGGCGCGGCCGGGCCGATGCAGATGGGGATCGGCACGGGCGCCGCCGGCGACGCCTTCTGGCGCTTCGCGATCGACGGCGACGGCGACGGCAGGGCCAGTCCCTACGACCCGGCCGACGCCATCCCCAGTGCCACCGCCTATCTCTGCGAGGCGCTGCGCGACAACGGCGGCGACGTCTCCAAGGCGATCTTCTCCTACAACCACGCGCGGTGGTACGTGGACAAGGTCCTGGCGATCGCCTCCGGCTACGCGGCCACGGTCTCGCTGCCGGCCGGGGCCAAGGCGGCCGACGCCGTCGACGCGGCCCTCCAGTTCGCCTTCAACCAGCTCGGCAAGCCCTACCAGTGGGGCGCGACCGGCCAGAACGGCTTCTACGACTGCTCCGGGCTGACCCTGCGCGCCTACCAGGCCGGCGGTGTCCAGCTTCCCAGGACCGCGGCCACCCAGTGGGACGCGGGCGTCCACGTCGTCGACCCGAGCATGGTGCAGCCGGGCGACCTGGTCTTCTACGCCAACGACCTGTCGAACCCGGCCACCATCCACCACGTGGGCATCTACATCGGCGCCGGCAACATGATCAACGCCCCCCACTCCGGCGCGGTCATCCGCATCCAGCCGGCCTTCCGCGCCGACTACATCGGCGCCGTCCGGCCGACCGCCAGGTAGCGGGACCGGGCTGTCCGGTCTCAGCGAAGGAGGCCGAGGCTCAGCGCAGCTTACCTGGCCAGTCGCTCTTGGTCACCGCGTAGAGGGCGTAGTCGGTCCGGCCGGCGCCTTCGGGCATGAACGCGCGCATGACGCCCTCGCACGCAAAGCCGAGCCGTTCCAGGACGCGCCGCATGGCGAGGTTGCCCACGGCCGTCCCGGCCTGCACCCGTGCGGCTCCTGCCTGCTCGAACAGCCACCCGGTGAGCAGCGCGACCGCCTCCATGCCGTAGCCTTTGCCCCGGTCGGCCAGGTCGTACACGACGATGCCGAGCTCGAAGACGCCTGCCGGCAAGGTCTGCGCCGGGTGCCCACGCGCCTGGATCTCGCCGATCAGGCGGCCGGCGACCTCGACCGCCAGGTCGAGGTGGCCCCGTGTCAGCCGTCCTGAGCGTGCAAGGCGTCGCTGGAGGCGCTGGCGTGCCCGCGTTCGGCCAGGCTGCGCGCCGATCTCGAGGTGGTCGCGCGCTGCCAGCACGGTGTCGAGCTCATCCAGCCGCAACGGGCGCAGGACGACCTGGGGGCCTTGGAGCCGCATCATGCGGGGACCATAGCAAGCGTTGGGCTCGGGCGATGGGCGGTGTCGCACGAGTCTGATCAATTCAGGGACGACCGGAAAGCAGCCGGGTCCGCTGAGACAAGCCCGTGCCTCACGCCCCAGCGAATGCTGTGGCGTCGCAAGTGTTGTGCCTTCGAGCCAAGGGGCAAGGGTGGCCGCGCGTTCGGCGTTGCTGGTGAAGACGTGGCGGTAGGCCGGCGGACCCGGTCGACCGGCAGGCGACGGCCGTCCGCCCTGCGGGCACCGCTCACCCAGGCCCGACGACCTGGACCCGGTGCCGTCCCGAGGCGTTCCCGTCCGCGTCGCGCAGGCTTCAGGACGTGCCGCCGAAGTCGACGTCCTTGGTCTCGACCGTCCCGGCCGTCCGCCCCGGCGCCGTCTGGTAGGTCCAGTACAGGTTCGTGTGCGCGATGACCTGGTCCGGCGGCGGCGCCCCCCATGACGTCTGGTCCTCCGTCGTGTGGGCGTCGCTGACAAGGGTCGCGTCGTACCCCCTGACGAACGCGCCGTGGAGCGTCGAGCGGACGCACGCATCGGTCTGTGCGCCGACGACGACGAGTCGCCCGACTCCAAGGCCCGACAGCACGGTCTCGAGGGTGGTGTCCTCGAAGGAGTCGCCGTAGTTCTTCTCGACGAGCGGCTCGGCGTCGCCCGGAGTCAGCTCGGGGACGATCCGCCAGTCGTCGCTCCCCCTCGCAAGCTGCTCGTCGG
>WNFU01003194.1_pt1 | contig 21801 bp, 20 predicted proteins | sample 5400121 | NCBI WGS metagenome assembly WNFU01 (sample SAMN13153360, study PRJNA577476) | soil metagenome | isolation source: 100 cm soil or saprolite under grassland replicate 1 | place: USA:California | collected 2016-06-15
GCAGCTCGCCTCTGACCTCGCGCGCCTGCTCGACCATCTGGACATTGACTCTACCGCAGTGCTTGGCTACTCACAGGGCGGTGCGATTGCTCAACAACTGGTCCTCGACCACCCCAGGCGATGCGACCGCCTCGTGCTCGCATGCACCTACGCCTTCAACATGGCGACAACTCGCGAGTGGCTCGAAGGCCACCTCGCGCCGCTCCTCATACGCGTCCTCGGTATGAGGCGGTTGGCGAACTTGGTCGTCTCACAGAGCTTGCTGCAGCTCGATCAGGAACGCGCCAACTGGCTCGCTGGTCTCATGGCGGACCAGGACCGCACGCTGATGCTGACTGCGTGGAAGGAGACGATGGCGTTTGATAGCAGGAAGCGCCTGGCGGAGATCAGATGTCCGACGCTCGTGATTGCTGGCTCGAACGATCAGGGGGTACCTATCCACCACGCGAAGATGCTCCACGAGGGCATCCATGGCTCTCAGCTCGTCATTATCGATGGCGCTGACCACGCGCTCATCTGGATGCACGCAGACGAGCTCGTGCGAGTGACGGAAGAATTCCTCGGGTCATGATCAAGGCGTAAGGGCTCTGCTTGGGAAGCACATCTCTTCCAGGGTCAAACTGTGAAACTCGTCAATATCGTTAGAAAAGGAGAAGAGCAAATGAGCGCCGAGAAGATTACAGACAATGCAGTTGACCCCGATGGGAAATGGTTGTATCGAGTGGGCGGGCAGGTGTGCGTAGCGCCCCGCTGTTACATGAGCGCAGATCTCCAAACTACTGCAAAAATATGATTCACCCAAACTTAAGGATTCAGCCACTGATTACACGGAAACACACGGATTTTTGAATTCATCTGCCAAAAGTGTGGCTGGAAGGTTAAAAAATGAGCCGACCCTTCCCGCTGGGTCGGCTCATTCTGTGTAAATCCGTGAAACACCTGCATGATTTGCTCACCTCGATTTGCTTAGCAAATCGTGCGTGCCGGCGCATGTGTAGCACATCACACCAGGTGCAAGTGTCCGTGGCTAAAATGCTCAAAGATTAAATTCTGGGGGTGTCATGTTTTGTATGAGGGAGAGATTTGTTGAGACTATGTATTTATGCATTCAGCTGCCCATCTCAATGTCGGATTGCAATTACTTCAAGATATTCGGACTCAAGAGATGTCGTTCCCTCGGTCGCGGAGTTATGCTCCGCCCAGAGCGTTTCCAGATCCCGGCGCAGAGCGGTTTGTTTTTCGGGATCCAGGGCGGCGAACGCTTTATGGCTTGGTCCATAGTACGTACGGAAGAACTCAATGACCTGCGAAGGCGGGAACGGATATCGAAAGGGATACAGACGCCGGCTCAGTTTAAGATGTGAGATGCCATCTTTGAATCGCTCGCGTACCGTTTCTTCCTCGCCCCATTTCACAGGCGCTGGCATGATGGCAGGAGGCGGTACGTGCTTTCCATGGACCTTGAACATCTGGCCGACGAACCCACTGGGTGTCCAGTTGCCCATAATGATTTTTCCGCCAGGCCGGCAGACACGCTTAAGTTCTGCTGCCACCAATTCGGGGCGAGGGGCGAACATGGCACCGATCAGGCTGATCACGATATCGAAGGAACTGTCCTGATACGGGAGCATTTCCGCGTCGCCCTCATCGAAACGAGCATCCAGGTTTTCAGCCTGTGCACGAGCGCGTGCCTGCTCGATCAAATTGGGTGCGATATCAATACCTGTGACTTTTGCCCCAGCCCGTGCAGCCGGGATAGAGATTTGACCGGCGCCGCAAGCGACATCCAGGATACGCATGCCTGGCTCCAAGGGAATACGGGAAAGAAATTCCAGCGCGCCCGGCTCCAGATACTTTGCAAAGTGACCATAGTCTCCAGACATCCAGGTGGCTTTCAGCCGGGTCTTGAGAGCTTCCATTTCAGGGGTTATTTCGGCAGTGAGTACGTTCATTCGGTTCTCCTTTTGAGTATTTTCTAAACTTAGCTTTCACAGATGTCGAACTACTTGCTGACCAGAATGGCGTAGATCGTCGCGCCTTTGTCCGTTGCAGAAGGTGAGTTGTACACAATGGTCACACCAAAACGTTTGTACATTGCCCAGTAATGGGTATGGTCTGGTGTTCCGCTTTCATCGGGTAAGCCCGGCTCCCAGCCTGCCTGAGGGGCTTGCTGCACTTTGGGCTGACCATACTTGTCTTCCACACTTGCCATGGTATCGTTCGCGGACAGACCGAGCGGCAATGTACCTTTGTAAGCTGCAAAATCAGCGATCGTGTTTGGATAGAGATAAACACTCTCTACCTCTTGCCCATCACCGATCAGCAAGGCCATCCCTGCGGCGTTGCACAATTGAAACCGACTTGTGCTTGAGCAGCGATTGCTGGCAATGAAATCAGCCACATCTGTATCGTCCAGAGATTTTCCGAGTACGGCTTCATAGGTAGCCGCTTCGGGTACAGCTCGCTCTGATGGCTGCGCCTGAACAACGAGGGCACCGAACGTGGTGGCGAAAAGTGCGATCGCGGCAAAGGTAATCAGGATTTGGAAACGTTTGTTCATGAGGTTTTCCTTTTATTGAATAAGCCTTAATAGGATCTACAAAATCATTTCAGGAATGGGGCGGCTATTTTCTTAGAGAAGGCCGCCCCATTCTTGTTAGAAGGAGCAATTGCCTGGGTTGGGAACGTCGATGCGCGGCGCGCCACCTTCGGGCAGCATAAAGGTCACGATCACTACCAGATTCTCGGTGCCTTCGTTTCTGGCATTGTGGGTGTCCTTACCGGGATCCATGAAGACACTGCCTGCCGGATACACTTCGCCTGTGCAGGTAGGATCGTCGCCATGATAAACGGTCAGGTTGCCAGAGACGACTGTTGCCCAGAGGGGACCACCGTGCTGATGCCAGCCAAATACACCGCCGGGAGCGATCGTGTATCGGATCACGGTAATTTTGGAAACGTCAGATTGCACGATTCCTGTCTCTGTCTTGAATTTCGCCGGGACTTCTTCGAACAGCGTTCCGGATGCAATCAGCTCGCCAGTAACTCCGGATCCCGGCGTTGCACCGACTCTTGTGACCGGAACAATTGAGCTTGCCAGTAGTACTGCTCCAGTAAGAACAAAGACTACTAGCTTTTTCGGACTCCACGATATTTTTGCAGACATTTCAACCTCCATAAGGTTTGTAAAGTATCGAGGCGCTGTGCAGTCCCACAGGGATGCTCTGCAATCTCGACCTTGCTGCATTAAATCAAAAAGGCGATGGCCTGCCATCGTGGAAAACACTGAGATATTAAAGGATGAAGTACTTAAATTTTGCCCGAAGGGCGCAAGCCTTTTTCCACCGCCCAAACGGCAATCTGTGCTCGCGAGTCGAATCCTAACTTCGTCAAAATATTGCCGACGTGACTTTCGACGGTCCGTTCACTGAGGAACAATCCCTCGGCAATTTCCCGGTTAGATTTCCCCTGTGACACAAGACGAGCCACTTCCTGTTCGCGAGGAGTCAAGCCTCCGAATTTTTCGGCTTCATTTTGACGCTTCGAAAGCGTTCGTTCCTTTGGCAGGCTTCCCAAAGCAGCCTGAACAAAATCTGTCCGCAATGTTTCCTCGGGAATATTTGCTTCCAGCTTATGAATGACCAGACGTGCTCTTGCAAATTCTCGTTCGCTCTTGTCGCTATTTTTTTGTGCTTTATGCAGCCATCCCAACTGAGCATGGATCTGCCATAATAACGGAAGTGCTTCCCGTTGTTCTGCGCCTTGTTTGGCTCCTTCCAGGCTGCGCTCGGCTTTTTTGAATTGCTTCAAGGCTAGCAATGCCTGACCCTTGAGTTTGCATAAGGCTGGGATCGGTTGCGTTTGCTGAGAGTTACGCTTCGAGTCAAGCAAATGTTCGGCGATCCGCAATGCCTCGGCGGGTTTGTTCTCTGCCAGAAAAAGATTGCCTTTTGCCCAGAGCATGCGCCGTTCCGCTCTCGTATGATGACCGGTTTCCTGGAGCGGAATCGAATCGAGAAGTGTGCGCGCTCTAACCGACTGATCGTTTAGCAGGTAGGCGCTTGCTAGTTCCGTCGTTGTATTCCCAATCATCCAGGAGGAGCCAAATTCCTTTGCCACAGTGAGTCCCACCTCCAGATTCTGGATGGCAAGGTCTGCTTGAAGCATCAACAGGTAGCTGTACCCGAGCGCATAATACGCTCCCGAGATCCGCTGCGGATCCTCGATCTCCGTTGCGATCCGAAACATTGCATTGGCGTGTACGAGCGCATCCCCAAACATTCCCCGTTGCGCCAGACCGAGTGCAATGTCCCACTCGGCAAACGCCTCGCCTGAAGCCCAGCCAACTTGACGGGCGAGCTCCAGCGCTTCGAGCGCCATCTGCTGACTCTCCCTTGGGGATTGAGGCGGTATAAAGTCTGTTTCATCATAGCAGGTATGACATGCCCCAATCAAGGCAGGAATCAGTTCATGTTTATCATCTAATTTTCGAAAGAGCTGGATGGCATGCCGGTACTCTTCATAAGAACCGATTTGATCTCCATGATGCAGGTTTGCCATTCCCAGCAGGGAGCGAGTTTGTGCCATGCCTTGCTCGTCCTGCTCGCCTTCGAAAAATTCGAGCGCCTGGCGATGGCACTTCAACGATTGCGCCGTTTGACCAGTGACGAAAAACCAGTTGCCCATATTGTTGAGGCTGAGGGCGATCAATTTGGGTTCATTCAGTTTCCGTGCCAGTTCTTCGGCCTGACGGAAAAATTCTCCCGTTCGTTGATAGTTGCGGCCCGTCCAGAAGGTTCCAAGATCATTCAGGGATCGCCATTCTGCCTTTCCATTCTGCTGCTCCTGCGCAATTTTGCGTGCCTGTTCAAAATCATCCAGGGCAGACCGAAAGTCGCCCAAAATTCGGTAGGCATGCCCTCGGGCACTCAAGAGTTCGGTCTCGACAACTATGCTGAGATGACGGGCTGCCGCCAGGGCGCGAGAGTAATAGACGATGGCTTCGCGTTGGGAATACAACCGGCGCGCCCGTTCCGCCGCTTGTTGTGAGTAGTGCAGCGCTTTTTCCCACTCCCCTGCGGTGTAATAGTGATAGGACAAATCGGCAAGGTGTGGATGAATGGAGGATGCGTACAGCCGCTCCGTGGCTTCCCCCACCTGGCGATGGAGTGTCTGTCGTTCGCGCAGCAGGAGCGTGGTGTATATGGCTTCGCGGGTGAGGGCGTGGCGAAATGCAAAATGATCGGCGGTTTCTTCCACGACGAGTTGGGCGGCGATCAGTTGCTTGAGCATTGCCATCAAGTCTGCTTCCTCCACTTCCAATAGATCCTGAAGCAGCCGAAAATCAAAACGCCGCCCCATCACCGAGGCAAGGGTCAACGCCTGAAGCGTTCGTTCATCCAGCTGCTGCGTTCGCCTTTGTACTGCATCCTGGATGGTGCGAGGGATGCGCAATTGATCGATCTCTTTTCGATCCCATGTTCCATCGATATAAGAAATATCCCCACCGGCAATGAGGGCTTTCAGGATTTCCTCAATGAAGAATGGATTTCCCTCCGTCAAAGGAAAAATGGTGTCAAGAAATTCCTTACTGACAGGGGAGTTCAAGTTAAGAATCATCTGCAGCATTGCATCGACTTCCGGCGGACTCATGCGCTTGAGTATGAATTCCGTGCCGAGATGGGCGCGGTCAAGCTCCGCGAGAAAATGCGTCAACTCTGGGGTTGTGTCCTCGCCTCGATACGTGACGAGCAAGAGAATCGGTTGCGACGGAATCCGGCGCGCCAACAGGAGAAGGAATTCGAGGCTGGTCGAATCACACCAATGAAGGTCTTCGATCACGACGATCAATGGGTGATTTTGTGCAATCTCTGTAATGGTTTGAGCAAGAGCCTGGAAGAGACGTCGTTTTTCCTGTTGGGGATCCGGACTAGGCGTTGGAGTCAGATGCGGTAGATAAACAGTCAATTCTGGAAATAGCTCAACGAGCCATGAAGCAGAGGGTGCCATCACCCGAGCAATCTCTTCCCTGGCATGGGTTGCAAAGAAGTTTCTAAATAGATCCAGGAGGGGAGCGTAAGGCAGCGCCGAATCTGTTTGAAAACATTGCCCCTCTAGAATCACCATGCCTTGAGGAGCCCGACCTTTGATTTCTCTCACCAACCGCGATTTTCCAATGCCCGCCTCGCCCGCAATGAGCGCGATCTGACCATTTTTTTCGCATGATTGCATCATCAAACGGTCCAACAATTGCAGATCGTTCTCGCGGCCAATCAATATGGGGCAAATCAGAGATCTATCTAAAAGCATAGTTAATGCTACCTATAATATTGCTACACTATAAATCCAATTTGATTGAAAAACAAGATGTGGTCGATTTCTCCCCTGAAAGGGACGATGTATGCGCCGCGCAAAAAGTTGATCATTGAACTCGACGGCACTCCCTGCTGAAAGTCATTGGGAGGAGTTACCGCCTGTTTCATCAATTACTGAATTTTTGAAGCGAAGTGTTGGCTAGGTTTTAAAATTTTGGTTTAGATGATTCGGCGGCATGATATAGAGCTGGTCAAATCCCAGGTCTAGGTATTGTTTGGTATAGCCGATGCGGATTTGCGGAAAGACAACCCATCCTTTTGATGGTAGCCTCTCGCGTTTTCATGCAAGATCTGTTGAGCCTGTGCGATCTCGCGCAGATGGAAACCGCGCCCACGGGCTAACTGTTTGGGCCTGGAGTATAATTTTGTTACGAGAACTTTTGACGTGCGCAAAGACACCGCAAATTGGATTGCACTGGCTGATTATGATATGGAGACGCCGTCATATGCTTGCGACAGAGCGGTATCTCTATGTTGTTTTCCTTTGTCATCTCGCCCTGGAAAAACTGCTCAAGGCACATGTTGCTGAAGTTACCCAGGCGGTCCCAATCAAAACGCACGATTTGATTTATCTCGTGAAAAAATGCGAGTTGGAGCTGCCTGGAAACCACCTGGACTTTATTGGTAAAATCAACACAGCGTTCGTTGAAGGAATATCCAAAATCGGTTGCGAAAGATTATCTGAATCAAACGATAGAACTGGTCCAATGGTTGAAACAACACCCGAACTTAAGCGAATCGTGAAACGCTATCGAGTTCAACTCGAAAAAATGGGAATTCGTCCAACGCGTATTCTACTGTACGGTTCTCAAGCTGCCGGTCATGCACGCGAAGGAAGTGATATTGATTTAATTGTGATTTCCGGCGATTGGCAAAAGTATAACCACCGTCAGCGTCTGGAATTGCTTGGTATTGCAGCGGCTAGAATTTTGGAGCCCGTCCAGGCACAAGGGTTTACACCGAATGAAATCAAAAAGAAGCAGATCCTGCCTTTTTGGGAAGAAGTGATGAAGGAACAGGCAATTGCAGTGTAATCGGAGTCGAAAGGCTCCGATTTTGTTTGGCTTCTATTTGAGAAGCGCATCTCTTCCATAGCCAGCAGAGTTTACGCAGGCACCGCACAGATGCACAGCATGTGTGCGGCACGATGTAGAGCGGATCAAAGCCCAGGTCTAAGTATCCTTGGGTTCTCGTTGGGCCCGTATTATCCTACAGCGGGGTGCAGCATACCTAAAAAGTCCGATCTTTCCACAGTCAAGATAGGGCGATGTTTAAGACGGGCATTGCGAATAATGATGGTGGAATTCATAAACTCTCCAAATAGCGTAATACGACACGACGTTTCACCTCCGTTTTGCAGCTCTGGAGTGCAAGTGGAGGGTTTGAAAAGGGAGTTCACACTTGCTGCGTAGCGCCCTCACCGCATGATTTGCAATGAATTGCTAAGCAATTCAAAAATCACACGCAGGTGCACACCTGCCCTGGCGGACGGTGCCAGGGAGTGTGCGCAGCACCCTGACGAGGGTGATGAGGCTAGCGTGACCATCAAATGCATAACCAGTAATGGTATAACGGCTATTATAATACCTTGACAGGCATAGTAATATGTTGTATATTGTACCTATGGACGAGACAACGACCCCTAACAAAATCTCTTCGGATCTGCTCAGAGGACATACGGATACGATTATCCTGAAGTTATTGATGAGTGGCGACAAATATGGGTATGAAATATCGAAACTGATCCATTCAAACTCATCCGGTGAATATGAACTTAAGGAGGCTACCATGTACTCGAGCCTGAAGAGGCTGGAAAACGACGGTAGCATCACTTCCTATTGGGGTGATGAGACCCAGGGTGGTAGAAGAAGGTATTACCGAATTACCCCAAAAGGTAAAAAGGCCTATTCTGAAAATAAAGAAAATTGGGAGTACGCCAAGCGCGTACTCGATAACTTATTATAAGGAGATGTGATGTTATGAACGAGAAATTAAACCAATATTTGAACGGCGTTTTTGCGCCTTACGACGGAGTAAAAAGCGTCGCCGAACTAAAGGCTGACCTGCTCTCCGATTTACAGGAGCGGTTCCGTGAACTCAAAGCTGAGGGCAAGGACGATGAAACCGCCTTCGAGATGACCATCGACAGCATTGGCGACATTGAGCAAACGGTGCGGGAGGTCGCCGGCCTTTCCCGCTCGCTGGAGCGGCAGTTGTTGATCAACTTCAGCGCGAGCAACTTGCCGAAGAGCGACTTCGCAGGCGTTAAAGCGCATAAAGGAAAATTTGAAGCAAGCATGTTACGTGGCTCCGACTTTGCGGGCGCGGACCTGACTGGCAGCTCGTTTTATAGCAGCGATGTGCGTGAAGCCAATTTCGACGGAACAAATCTGACCGACTGCACCCTGTCCACCATTGACCTTACGGGTGCGAGCTTCAACAAAAGCATTCTTGTACGCACCGAATTCAACATGTCAGAGCTGACCCGGGCAAAATTCACAAATGTAAAATTGATCGACGTAAAGCTGACCATGATCGACCTTAGAAAGACGGTCTTTGAGAACTGTACCTTCAACGGTGTGGACTTCAAATACTGTGACCTGCAAAGGATGTGCCTGGACGGACTGACCTTTATTGGCGTCAAGTTTGACAGGGCGGCGCTGAACGAAGTTACGTTTAAGGGCGCGACACTTAAAAATGTGTCCTTCATTGCAGCGACTACCTGGACTAGCTGGTCTAAGAAATACTACCGTGCCATCAAAACCATATGCTTTGACGGCGCGATGATGGATAAGCTGACCTATGCCGCACTCAAAGGCATGGATGCCGATTTATCAAAGGTTACCATTATCTAAGGAGTGAAGAATATGCAAAACCAAGCAATCCAAGTGAAAGGGCTGCAAAAGTCCTACAAGCAGCTTCATGTTCTAAAGGGCGTAGATTTTGAGGTGGAAAAAGGCTGTATTTTCGCCCTGCTCGGCTCCAACGGCGCGGGTAAGACAACGATTATCAAAATCCTCACCACGCTGCTCAAACAGGATAGCGGAACCGCCGCCGTAAACGGATTCGACGTTGCGGCAAAGCCTGACGATGTGCGCCAGTCGATCAGCCTGACCGGGCAATTTGCCGCCGTGGACGAGATATTGACCGGGCGGGAAAATCTTATCATGATCGCCAGGCTCCGGCACTTGAATAATCCGCGTCAGGTGGCGGACGATCTGCTGAACCGCTTCGGCCTGACCGACGCCGCCGACCGCAGGGTTTCCACCTATTCGGGGGGTATGCGCCGCAGGCTCGACATCGCCATGAGCCTTGTGGGAAAACCGCAGCTCATTTTCCTCGACGAGCCAACCAACGGTCTTGACCCCGAGGTGCGCATCGAGTTTTGGCAGATTGTCAAGGAGCTTGCCGACGGCGGCACGACGGTATTCCTGACCACCCAGTATTTGGACGAGGCTGAACAGCTTGCCGATCGAATTGCCATTCTGCATGAGGGTAGGATTATCGCCAACGGCACGCTTGAGGAACTGAAAAAGCTGTTCCCGCCCGTAAAGGTGGAGTATGTGGAAAAACAACCTTCATTGGAGGAGATATTCCTCGCAATCATAGGTAAAAAGGAGAAAAAATAACAATGAATAAACACTTTTTCAGCGATATGAGCGTTATGCTTGGACGTTCCATGCGCCATATTATCCGCAGCATGGACACCATCATCACAGTCACCCTTATGCCGATCGCGTTCATGTTGCTGTTCGTCTATGTGTTTGGCGGTGCGATTCAATCGGGCACGGACAACTATGTGAATTATCTTTTGCCCGGCATACTTCTTATGGCAATTTCAAGCGGCATCGCCTATACAGCTTTCCGCCTGTTTATGGATATGCAACGGGGCATCTTCGAACGGTTCCACTCCATGCCGATTGCGCGTTCCGTCGCGCTGTGGGGGCATGTGCTGACCTCGCTGGTATCCAACGCGATTTCGGTTGTCGTCATCATTCTCGTAGCGTTGGTGATGGGCTTTCGTTCGTCGGCGGGGGTGCTGTCATGGCTCGCCGTAGCCGGTATACTCGCGCTGTTTACGTTGGCCTTGACTTGGATCGCGGCGATTGCCGGACTATCCGCAAAATCAGTGGACGGTGCAAGCGCGTTTTCCTATCCCCTTCTCTTCCTGCCGTTTATCAGCTCGGCCTTTGTGCCGACTGAGACGATGCCGTCAGCCGTTCGCGCCTTTGCCGAAAACCAGCCGGTGACCTCAATCGTAGACGCCATCCGTGCACTACTGTCAAGTCAGCCGGTGGGCAATGATATCTGGGTCGCTCTTGCGTGGTGCGTCGGGATTATGCTCGTGGCTTATGTCTTTGCGATGAGGGTGTATAAAAAACGGGTGTGAAAAACAATACTTCGCCAAAAATAGCTTGAGAAAATAGGGCTTTTTGTAGTAGAGTAGAAGTCGGCCAAGACCAAAACTCACCACAAAAAGCCCATGACAGACATTTTAGCACTTTTACAACTATGGTTGGTATTCCTGTTCTGGCAAGCGAACGTCTGCCAGAAGGCGCAACAGCTTTTGGCTTATTGATGTCGGCCTTTGCAGGAGGAAATTTTTTTGGTTATCTGCTCGCCGGATCTCTGCGACGGCCGGATGGATCGCGTATACGCTGCGTTTGGGTTCGTGATCGGGTCGTTGGGTTTCATCCCATATACCTGGATCGATTTTGGATTGTTGCTCCTTCTCGGATTGGGAAATGGCTATGCTGCCATCCTCCTGATTACCTGGATACAGACCCGCACTCCCAAAGAGATGCTAGGGCGAATGATGGCTTTGTTGATGCTATCCAGTACCGGGCTGTTCCCCATCTCGCAGGCAATAGCTGGCGTATTAAGCAAATGGAACCTGACTTTAATGTTTGCATTACCGGGTGTATTGGTCTTACTGATCACAGTATGGATCGCCCTCCAACCAGAACTTAAAAGCTTCAGCGCGAGCCTCACAAACGCAGAAGCGGAAGGGTGAAAGCGGACCAGACCCAGGAGAAAACGAATGCTATGAAGGGATGTGCAATTTGCAAAGAGCCGGCCGAATAGGCAGTTCACCCCTCGCTAGAGGCATTATTATACAGTCCCAGAGAACAAATCCAAAATATGACATTTCCCGTACATATTTTTAGCGGATCATGGTGTTCTGCCTAGCATCTCTGCTATAGGTTGCCAGCCGAGGCGACGTTTCCTGATGAGCAGCTCAGAAAGGAGTTTTAGAAATGGAAACGGCGAAATGGAATGTGAAACAAAAAAACCTGTTACTCTGTTTGGGATTCGTATTAATGCTGGCATTGATCTCTGTCATCAACGTCCAGGCAGCGGCTTCAAAGACCATCTACCTGGATTGGCACGCTGTTGTGCCTGCTGGCTCTGGTGACCCAAACATGTTTGGAGACGGCACAGTGAGTGTTAATGCAGGTCAGGCGCAAATTTGTTACAGCTTGCGAGTCTTTGTATACCCAGGAGATGGCTCGAATTGGCCGCCCACCAGCACTGGCGTCTATCAGGCAGCGGCTGGCTCCAACGGCCCGTTGGTTGTAGACTTGCACCCTGATTTTTCATCTGGTCCGAATGCAAGTGGCTGTGTCGGCATTAGCAGTACACTCTCTCATAATATTCAGAGAAATCCCTCGGGCTATTACATCCTCGTAACGTCTATAAACCACCCTGATGGTGCAGTCCGCGCTCAATTAGTTAAATAAATTGTGCATATGAATACCGTTCGCCTCGGCGGCAATCTCTAATTTCAAGTGGGCAAGCGACCGCGAAAACATGCTCAAGGAGTGGTGCTATCATCGCTCTATGACCACAACCACTGCTCAAGCGAATCCCAATCTCGCCTTCATCAAATAGACAAGAGGGGAACTTGATTGAACGAACGGCGCGGGTGGTTTTCGGGCAGGAAATATCACTTGTGGAGGAGTTTTTTAGGGGGAAACCAAGACAAAACAGATTGCATGAGGCCCAAGGAGCAGGTGTGACGTTACTTCAGAGTAGTGATCGGGCGGGCTCTACGTATGAGGAGGGACTCAGCCTAGTTCTCTACCGTTGACATGCCTGCCTCGCAAACTTATAATGACAGCGTGCGGAAGTTCACGCTGAATCACGCCGCATTTCCAACTCACTTGCGTGTCCGGAAAACGTCGGCACGTATGCTTCGGCCCACTACGCACATCTTTCTATATTATGCGGAAGCGAAACGCTGCTTTTCAAATCGCTTCCACGTCCCTTCCTTTTGACGATCCAGCGAATTGATTATCTTAGAAATTCCCAAACCACTTTTCCTGAGGAGGATAAGATGTACCAGTCCAAACGAAGTCCCTTGATGATTTTAATTTCCGTCGCGCTTGTGATTCTCACGGCGTGCGGCACGGCGGCACCTACCGCTGCCCCTGCAGGTCCGCAGGCCACGGAGGCTCCGACGGAAGCTCCTGCAACCGCCGCGCCGACCGAGGCACCTGCCGCGACAGAGGCACCGATCAGCGTAGAGAACACGCTGACGATCGATAGCAACATCGACGACTTGATTACGCTAGACCCGGCCGTGGTGTACGAGTATAGTGGCATCCTGATTGCCCATAATGTGTACCAGACCCTAGTAACGTTCGTCGGTGCTGACATGCAAACCATCAAGCCGGGCCTGGCCGATAGCTGGGACACCAAGGATGCCAGCGACCACTGGGAGCTGACCTTCAAGCTTCACCCCGGCAACAAGTTCGCCAGCGGCAACCCCATCACCGCCGATGACGTGGTGTATTCGTTCAACCGCGTGGCGCCACTCAACGGGCCTCCAGCTTTTCTGTTTACCGATGTGGCCGGCCTCACGGCCGAGAGCGTGACGGCGGTTGATCCCGAGACGGTACAGATCAACCTGCCCAAGACAGCCAGCCCTGGCGCGTTCCTGGCAGTCCTGACCAATAACATCGCTAGTGTCGTGGACTCCAAGGAAGTGAAGGCTCATGAGACTAACGGCGACAATGGCACAGCCTGGCTGCTCGATCATTCGGCCGGAAGCGGGGCTTACGTGGTAGACCACTGGACCAAGGATGTGGAAGTGCTGCTGACGGCCAACCCAAACTTTAACGGGCCCAAGCCAGCGCTCGGCTCGGTCCTGATCCGGCATGTGCCCGAATCGTCCAACCAACTCACCGAACTGCAACAGGGAGATGCCGACATCGCCTTGAATCTGACCGCCGAGCAGTTAGCCACCCTCAGCGGCGATGCGACCAGCGTCAAAGGCCAGGATCTGCGGCTGTTCTACGTGGGGATGAACGCCACTGTGCCTCCCCTGGACAAGGTCGAAGTGCGCGAGGCACTGCGCACGGCGATTGACTACGATGGCATCGTCAACGACCTGCTCTCAGGCAATGCCCAGAAGGTGCAGACTGTCATCCCCTCACCCATGTTTGGCTTCAACAGTGACGCGCCGTTCCAGCAGGATATCGATGGCGCCAAGGCTTTGCTCGAAAAAGCCGGCGTCAGCGACGTGAGCCTTGAGATGTTGATCCCGAGCGGTGCAGCGCCGGGTGGTGTGCAATGGTCCGACCTGGCTGCCAAGCTCCAGTCGGACTGGGACCAGATCGGGGTGAAGGTCGAAATCAAGCAGGTGGCGCAGGCTGAATTGCTAGCTGCGTATCGCGAGCAAAAGGGCCAACTGGTTCTGATCCTGTGGGGTCCCGATTTCGCCGACCCTGACACGAATGTGACGCCCTTTACGAACTACGATGCGCACTCCATCGCCTGGCGTAACGCGTGGAACGATCCCATTGGTCAAAAGGCGCATGATGCGGCGTTGATGACGGACCAGGCAGAACGCGAGGCGGCTTACAAGGAGATCACCGCGTACGTGTTGCACAATGGTCCCTACGCAGTCCTTTACCAGCCAGCCGCGTTGTTTGGTGTTCGCTCCACTGTTCAAGGCTTTGAGTGGAACCCAATGGGCTTTGCCGACTTCTGGTCCATAGTTAAGATTGCCTAGTACCCCCTAACCAGACTTCCCTACACGCCGGCTAGCGAAAAGCCGGCCGGCGTGATCTTGCCACTTGCCGTAAGGCGCCTGTCATGACTCTACTCTCTTACCTGCTCCGACGGTTAGTAGGCTTCGCGGCTGTGATGGTCGGGATTTCGATCATCACGTTCGGTATTTCACACCTCGTCCCGGCCGACCCGGCCATTGTGGCGCTGGGTGACCACGCCACCGACGCGCAGATCGATGCCTTCCGCGAGAAATACGGGCTGAACAAGCCTGTGCCTGAACAATATTGGATCTACGTCACCAACCTGATCAAGGGCGACCTGGGGATCAGCCTTCGCACCCGGCGGCCGGTAGCGGCTGACCTGCACGATTTCTTTCCGGCGACGTTCGAGCTGTCGCTGACCGCGCTGGTCCTTTCCATCCTGATTGGCATTCCGGCCGGGGTGGTCTCAGCCACCGCACGCAACCGTCTACCCGACCATGTTGTGCGCATCCTGTCACTGATCGGGGGGTCTGTTCCTATTTTCTGGCTGGGCTTGATCCTGATCGGTTTCTTCTATGGCCGCCTGGGCTGGCTGCCGGGTGGCGCCCGCATCGACAAGTTCATCCCACCTCCTCCGATGGTCACAGGTCTGTTCACCGTGGATAGCCTGCTGGCCGGAGACTACAAAGCCTTTTGGAGCAGCGTCCATCACTTGCTCTTACCGGCGCTGGCGTTGGGCTATTTCTCCACCGCGATCATCGCTCGCATGATGCGCTCGAGCATGCTCGAGGTGCTCAACCAGCAATTCGTGCTGGTGGCGCGAGCCAAAGGCTTGCGCCAGGGGCTGGTGGTGTGGCGTCATGCGGCTCGCAACGCGCTGATCCCCACGGTGACAACGATTGGGGTGACCTTTGGCAGCCTGCTGTCGGGTGCCGTGCTGACCGAGACCATTTTCAGCTGGCCGGGTTTGGGTCGCTATGCCACCCACTCGGCGATCAACCTCGACTTCCCAGCCGTGATGGGGGTCACCTTGCTGGCTGCGCTCGTCTATACGCTCGCGAACCTGATCGTGGATCTTGGTTATCAATGGCTCGACCCGCGGATCCGTAATGGCTGAGATAGTAGTCACGCTTGCGAAGTCTCGCCGCCCCGCCTGGCGGCGCAGCCCGCTGACCGTGGCCGGCTTAGTGCTGATCGCCCTCCTGGCACTGATCGCGGTGACGGCTCCGCTTATTGCGCCGGCTAATCCCCTCAAACAGGTCCTCTCCACCCGACTGAAGCCACCCTCAGCAGAGCACTGGCTGGGCACCGATCAGCTCGGCCGGGATGTACTCAGCCGGATGATGTATGGCGCGCGCATCTCGCTGTTGATCGGGATCGTGGTGGTGGGCCTGGCGGCCAGCGCTGGCACATTCGTTGGGCTGGTCGCGGGCTATGCTGGCGGCTGGCTGGACGAGGGCCTGATGCGCCTGACCGACGTTTTCTTCGCTTTCCCCGCCCTCATTTTGGCCATGGCCATCTCGGGCGCGCTCGGTCCCAGCCTGACAAACGCCATGATCGCCATTGCGGTGGTAAGCTGGCCCGTGTATGCCCGCCTGGTGCGGGGTCAGGTGTTATCGCTGCGCGAGCGCGAGTATGTAGAGGCGGCACGTAGCCTCGGTGCTTCGGCACAGCGCATTGTATGGGGGCATATCCTGCCCAACACCCTGGCGCCCCTGCTGGTGCAGGCCAGCTTCGATATGGGCGGCGCGATCCTGTCTGCAGCCGGGCTCAGCTTCATTGGTTTTGGCACCCAGCCCCCCACTGCCGAATGGGGCGTAATGATCAGCGAGGGCCGCAACTATATCGCCACCCAGTCCTGGCTATCGCTATTTCCGGGGCTGGCAATCCTGTTCACCGTTGCCGCCTTTAATCTGATTGGGGATGGACTGCGCGACGCACTTGATCCACGCTTGCGTGGAACCGGGTAACTGGCGCTTCTCCCAACCCGTTGTCCCTCCGTGCTGATCAAAGTTCAGGTCCAGGTGTTGTTGGGCATAGCCAATGGATCTTGCGGAAACACAACCCATCTGTTTGATGGTATCCTCTCCCAGCGCTTCAATACGACTGCCCCTCGGTGGATCCAATGATGACATCCAATAATCAAGGAAACCAGACCCGTAAAAAGAAACGATCTCTCATCCTTGGGATTGTGACTGTAGGCTTGCTGATCGGTGGCTTAACGATATGGTTTGGAACGATAAGCCGTAGTTCGCTCGTGAACACCTCATCCACCGCAACACTCCAGATCAATCTCCCAAGCGTCCAGTATCCGACCATTCCTCCGTCTGCTCCTGAGTTCACGGTGCCCATTCACAGCGTAGGTTCCTCGGGAATCACAGGCACGGTTACGTTTAAGGATATCGCCGGAGTCGTCGCGATCCTGTTACATATTGACGGCTTGCCAGACGATGAAGAGAGCGAAGAAAGTATCGTGCCGGCAGAGCTTCGCTACGGCACTTGTACGGCTCTGGGTGCGTTGGCCTACCCGCTGTCTGCTCCAGATGCCGGAGAATCAGAAACTGACCTTTCCATCAACCTGAAACAGTTCAATACACAAAAACCGATGGCCGTCGTTCTGTACCGGTCACTTCAGGATCATACCGTGATCGCCTGTGGCGATATTTCGTAATCCGCCATCAACGCTTTATGCGCCATGCCTGACGACTCGCCCCTACGCGGAGGGCAAGGCAGTTTGGGGTAAACTCGAAAACCATAGTTTCCATTGTCCTCTCTGAAGGTTTAACTTGAGTATTACGCGTTGTTAAATCATTGTTAATAGCATCCAATGATAATAAGCTTATCTTAATCGCGGGACGGTATGAATGGGCAAACAAAAGGTGTTATTTCTCTGCACAGGTAATTCTGCCCGCAGCCAAATGGCAGAAGCATTCGTTCGTAAATATGCGGGCGATACCTTCGAGGCTCACAGCGCGGGTCTGGAACCCAAGCGAGTGAATCCCCTCACGATCAGGGTCATGAATGAAGTCGGGATCGATATTTCCAATCAGACCTCCAAAGGCATAGAAACGTACCTTGGAAAGATGCTATTCCAATATCTGATCACGGTTTGTGATGATGCTGAGAAAAACTGTCCCACTGTCTGGCCCGGAGTCAGCACCCGTATGCACTGGTCATTTGAAGACCCTGCCAAGTTCGAAGGCACGGAGGAACAAAAGTTGGCCAAGTTCCGAGAGGTGCGTGACCGCATGGAAAAAAGGATCAAAGAATGGGTGGCAGAGCAACACGTCATTGTAGAACCCTAAACAGACGATACCGATTGCCATGTTGAGAGGATGCGCTGCCATGGATGGCAGCGTTTTTGTTTGTTAAAGTGGGATCCTCGTATACGACGAAGGCACTTTGAGTAACCAGTGAAAAGGGAATATTGAATTTGAGTGGCAAAATGCAGGGTGAGATTAATAAAGGCTTTATAATTATCACGAAGTACATCTTTGCACGTTGATCATCGTGAGGCACCTTAGAAATTTTCAGGAACGTTTATGCAAAAGAATCTCCAGACCGAGGTCTCTCAGCTGCTGGAGGAAGCGGAGCAATTTGCCCAGCAGGGAAAGCGGGAGAAAGCTTATCGATCCAGTTTAAGAGCAACCAGCCTTGCACCAGACGAACCTCGCGCCTGGTACGCTCGTTCCCAAAGTGCTCCCTCAACTGAGGAACAACTGATGTGCCTGAGCCGTGCCTATTCTTTGGATCCTAATTATCCGGATACGAAGAAAGAGCTTCGTACTGCCATTCACACGTTATTGAAGCAGGAACCTTTCCTCGCCTATGTTCATGAAACCAAAGAGTTCTATCAGGTGAGGAGCGGTCGTGATCTGCTTATCAACATTCCCAAGAACAGAACATTTGAGATCCCTTACCTTCAAAAAGCGCCTGGGCTTTCCAGGCCAGCCTTTCGCTGGTTATCTCTGGCGCTGCTTGGCTTATTGCTGGGTGGCGTGGGAGCCGTTGTGTTCGCGCCGATTGCAGCCTTTCAAGCATTACGTCTTCAGGCGTCTGCTCCCTCTCGGGAAGATAAAGTTCGATTATTGATTGTATTCATTCTGGCTGTGATCATCTGGCTGGCAGCCATCCCTATTAGCTGGCTGCTCCTGATCCGTTTTTATCCTGCGTGATCTACCGTTTGTCTCCTTCATACATAAGGAAATTTTTTCATTCGGCTTGTATGCTACATTCGAACTTCAAGTTTAGAAACTCTGCCGGTACTCTGTAAATGCTTGTCCGCGCGTTATACCTCTCCGCGATTTGGTTTGCTCTCAGCCTGTTTGGCACGCTGATCATGGGGTCGCGGCTGCGACGCAGCGACTCTACCGTATCCCTTCTTTGGCTGACCGGCGTCATCCTGGCGGGCAATCTCATTGCAATATTCACATTTGGCAGGCTGCTCGAGATTTTCGGTTTTTCGCTGCTCGCCTTTGGCCTGGGCTTGTACTGGATCATTCGTCTCCATGACTGGAATGCCCCCGGGCAAGTGACCTGGGCAATGACGCTGATGACCACGGGGCTGTTCGTTATTTATACATTTATACTCACTGCCTTTTCACCGTTGAACCCGTTGTCTTTCGTCTTTGCCTTGATCTTCTTTTTTCTGGAAGCGATCACCCTGTTACTGGCACTGGCACACATGCATGAAAGCCTGGATGTGGTCTGCCGCATTCAATGGCGTCATCTTTTAGATAAACTCGAGCCCATCCCTGGTTACCTGCCCATGGTGTCACTGCAAGTGCCTGCTTATAATGAACCGGTTGAGGTCGTACAGAAGACGCTCAACTCACTCGCAAAATTGAACTATCCCAACTATGAAGTGCTGGTGGTGGACAATAATACGCCCTTACAGGAAACCTGGCGACCTTTGGAAGACATCTGCCGTACGCTGGGACCTAACTTCCATTGCCTGCACCTGGACCAATGGCCGGGTTATAAATCTGGTGCGCTGAACTTTGCTGTCACGCAGACCGATCCACGGGCAGAGATCATCGGGATCGTCGATGCCGATTATGAGGTAGCCCCGGACTTCCTGCGCGAGCTGGTGCCAGCCTTTGCGGACCCGCAAGTGGCTTTTGTGCAGACGCCGCAGGATTATAGTGATCACAAGGGAGATCTATTTTCGGAATCCACGTATCGCGGCTATAAGTATTTTTTTGAAGTCTCGATGCCTTCCCGCAATGAACGCAATGCCATCATCTTTGCCGGTACGATGGGATTGATCCGCAAATCTGTGCTCGAAGAAATTGGCGGCTGGGATGAGTGGTGCATCACCGAGGATGCAGAAGCCAGCCTGCGCATTTTGAAATTGGGGTATCAATCCCTCTACATCAATCGCGCGTTTGGAACTGGCTTGATGCCCTTCAATTTTGAAGGCCTGAAGAAGCAGCGTTTCCGCTGGTGTTTTGGAGGCATCCAACTCCTCAAGAAACATTGGGAAGCACTTATGCCCTGGGCGCATTTGGTCGACCCCGAGAATAAGCTCACTCTCGCCCAACGCTATTATTATCTTGTGGGTGGCTTAGGCTGGTTTTCAGATGTGTTCAATCTGTTGTTTGCATGTTTTCTGGTGCTGGGGGCTGTCTTCAATTTCCTCTCCAGCCCGGTACAGGTACGACCCCTTACAGATACAGTCCTCATTATTCCTGCTGTCTTTCTGCTTCTGCACATTATGCGCTTTCTATGGGTTCTGCGTAACAGACTGAAGGTTTCCCTCGGCCTGGCAGTGGCGACCATGTACAATTTTTTCAGCCTGGGCTGGGCAGTGACTCTGGCTTGTATTCAGGGTCTCGTCCAAAGGGAGGGTGTATTTTTACGAACACCTAAATCCACCACCGCCTCTAGGGCATGGCGTGCCATCCAGGTGACGCAGTGGGAGACTGCCATTGGTTTGATTTGTATCCTCACAGGGCTTCTGGCCTTTGGCTCTGATCAGAATTGGCGCACGTTTAGTCTGTGTCTCCTGCTGATCTGGCAGGGAAGTCTCTATATCGCTGCGCCGCTTTACAGTTTGCTAAGCCTCAACAGGGGGGCATCACTGGGAGCCCACGTCCGTGTCATGGAGCAAGGCAGACCCATGCTGGAACAACTGGCCGCCCGTTGGGTGGTGGCCTTTTCGATGGTGTTGATCGGTGCGTTCAGTCTGATCCGGTTTCTTCCTTCTCCTGCTACCCTGCCCGGGTATGCGCGTTTTCTTCCCGCTGATCTTTCCCCTGAACACACCACTGGACGCGAACCCGAAGGTACAACGCCTGCCACAGCCACACTGCCTTCTACAGCGGCTGGCGTCGCGACCGTCACTGTTGACAGTGCCAATTGCCGCGCCAAACCGAGAGGGAACGCTGAAAAGATCACCGTCCTCTACAAAGGCCAGGAAGTTGAAATCCTCGGGAGAAACGATGATCCAAAGAACCCCTGGTGGTATGTAAAGATTCCTGACCAGAGCGGCAATTGCTGGTTATGGGGCATGACTGCGAAAATGACTGGAACTCTCGAAGAGATACCAATTATCCAATAGATACTATGACGTTGATCAACAAAAGGCCACCTTCCACAGGGAGAGGTGGTCTTTTTACTTTATCCTGCTATCGCTTACTTAAAGTTCTTGCCTGGCGGGATATGCAGAGCGAGCAGTTGTCCACCCTCCACCAATTCCGCGTCGGTGGCATAGTGTGCCTGCTGATCCAGCAAATACCAGCCTTCACCCAGAATGGCTGAGGCATCGATCACGCCCGAGGACTCTTCATCCTGCGTCAGGAAATTCGGCGCGCCCGGAGCAAAGCGATCAGGGTCGTGATGAGCGACCTCGGTCAGTGTATCGGTCGCAATATCGTACAGCCAGATCTTCGCCACATAGGTCTGATTCCCGGGGTCTTCCTGGATCACAATTTGTTCCCTATCATTGATTGTGAGGTTGTCCATCATCTTCTGACCTTCCGTGCCATCCAAAAGGATTTCTACCGTGCCGCCTGCCGCCGGGTCCGCGGGATTATTGAAATGCACGCGCCATAAGCGGCTCTTGCCGGTGAAACTGGCGGTGGTGACGAAGTAGAAATCGTTCGGGTTGTTCGGATCCCAGGCGCTATCTTCAGGACGGTTAAAGGTTGTTACCCGGAAGGCACCCGTCGCATCCTTGCTGGCGGCTTCGAGCTGGGCGCCTGTGAGCGCAGAAACATCCCCGAAGTTATAGGCGCTGAACGCCGTCGGACCACTCAACACAGTGCTATCGTTCTCGGTGTTCAGTCCGTTCACTTTGATGCTGAACAAATTCCCGTTGGTGAGACCAGCCGCTTCCACAGGATTGGAGGAAGAGGTCTTGGTGCCCACATAAAAATAGACCTGACCACCCGTGCCATCGTCAGTTCCTGCCACGACCGTAGAGATGC
>WNFU01005985.1_pt1 | contig 21786 bp, 16 predicted proteins | sample 5400121 | NCBI WGS metagenome assembly WNFU01 (sample SAMN13153360, study PRJNA577476) | soil metagenome | isolation source: 100 cm soil or saprolite under grassland replicate 1 | place: USA:California | collected 2016-06-15
GTCGGGCCCGCGAGCAGGTCTATCCCGACCCGGCCGAACAGCTGTCGTTTCGCCTCGACTACGTACGCGTTCCCAGGCCCGGCGATGAAATCCACCGCGTCGATCGTCTCCGTCCCGAGTGCCAGAGCGGCGATCGCCTGGACGCCCCCGATGCAGTAGGTCTCGTCCGCGCCCGCGAAGTGCATGGCGGCGATCGTCGCGGCCGGGAGCTCGCCTGCGAGCGGTGGCGTGCATGCGGCCACCCGCTCGACGCCGGCGACTTTCGCCGTGACGATGCTCATCTGCGCGGAGGCGACGATCGGGTAACGCCCGCCCGGGACGTACGAGCCGGCGCTCGCGACCGGGATGTTGCGGTGCCCAAGCGTCACGCCGCGAACCGTCTCCACCTCGACATCCGTGAGCGCGGCACGCTGGGCTTCGGCAAAGCGGCGCACCTGCGCCTGGGAGAAGCGGATGTCTTCGAGCACCCGATTGGGCACCGACGCGACGGTGCGGTCGATCTCCTCCTCATCGAGGCGGAAGCTCTGACGTTCCCATCCGTCGAGACGCGCCGACCACTCTTGCACCGCCGCGTCGCCGCGGTCTATGACATCCGCGATGACGCGCGTCACCGTCTCGGTGATCTCGCGCGATTGCTCAGCCGGTTTGTGCTGCGCGGCCGGGGCCTTTGTTGTCGTTGCCACCGCCTCCTCCGATCTCAGTCGTGGAACCGTTTCCGGCCGCGGCCCAGCGCGGACCGATTGCCTTCTTGCGCTCGCGTGCGCGCCTCTGCCAGGGCGGCCTCGACACGTTCATCGCTCAGCCCCTCCTCCGCGACGAGCTCGAGATCGATGCCTTCCTTGCCGACCTGTTCCTCGATCCGGCGGTCTCGAGCCTCGTCCCCTGTCGCACTCCTCGCCCGCCCGCTCCCGTCAATGACCAGCGAGACGCGGACGCCGGGCCCGAGCACCGTCGCCGAACGTATCGCGGCGGCGGGAGCGTCGACGCCCAGCTCGGCGAGCAGCAGGTCGTCGTCGGCGGGAGAGCGCACCGTGATGCGAAGGAAGTCGGGATAGGCACGGACGATCAGCCCGCGGCGCTCGAGCCGTCCAGCAATCGCGCCCGCCTGCGGTGTCCGGACGACGACGAAGTTCGTGTGCGTCGGCGGGGCGTCGAATCCAGCCTCGACCAGAGCCGCGCGGACGCGCTCCCGCTCCGCCGTTGTCGCACGAACCTCCGACTCGATCTCTGCCTCATGGAGTGCCGATGTGGCGAGCGTGGCGGAGCTCGTCGAGATCGGCGCGGGTGATCTGCGCGCGCTCAGCTCCGCGGCGATGTGAGGGGCAGTGACGCCGTAGCCGACACGTAGCCCCGCAAGGCCGAACGCCTTCGATAGCGTCCGCACGCAGACGAGGTTGTCGAGCTCGAGCGTGGCGGGCGCGACAGTCTCGCCACCGTATTCGTAGTAAGCCTCATCGACAAACACGAGAGTCGCCGGGAGCTCACGCGCGAGCTCGGCAATCTCGCGCGCGGCGAAGAGCTCACCGCCGGGATTGCCCGGGTTGCAGAGCCAGAGCACGGTGGCCGTTCTCGCCGCGGCGGCCAACGCGTCGAGCTCGCGCGGCGCGCCCTCCACCTCTGCGCCTTCAAGCCGGGTTGCGATCGCATACAGCGGGTACGTTCGGCGCTCCGTGACCGCGCGACGGCCCGGGCCGAGAAACGTTCGCGCGACGAGCCCGATCAGGTCGTCGGCGCCTGCGCCGACCGCGATCTCTTCCGGTGTGCAGCCCACGTACGTCGCCGCGGCTTTGCGCAACTCGCGGTAGCTTCCCTCGGGATATTCGCCTCGGCTTGCGAGCGCGCGGCGGGGCGAGATGGGAAGCCGCGCGGCGAACGGCGGGAGGTTCGCGTCGAAGCGCAGGATGTGCGCGGGCGAAAGATGATGGCGTGCCGCGACCTCAGCCACCGTCGCGGCCCAGACGTACGGTTCGAAGCCGGAGCCTGTGGGACGCGGAATCGGCGCCATTCGGTCAGACTCCAGAAACTAGACTCGCGCCACGGTGAGGAGGCACAACGTACCTCCGGACCTCGTCCGCGAGCTCGAGGCGGCCGCGGGGCGGGATTCCGTGACGGCCGAGCCGGGGGAGCTCGAAGCGTTTGCGTCGGACGAGAGCGGGGCGGAGCCGGTCCCGCCCGACGTCGTCGTGCGGGCGGCAGATGCGGACGCCGTCGGTCGCGTCGTGGCAGTCGCCCATCGGCTGCGCGTACCGGTCGTGCCCGTCGGCGGTCTGACGGGTCTTGCCGGCGGCGCGCTTCCACGTTGCGGCGGGATTTCGCTCAGCCTCGAAAGGCTCGACCGGATCCACCCCGTCGATCGCGACAACCTCCGAGTCTCTGTCGGAGCCGGCGCGCGGACGGCCGACGTCCAGCAGGCAGCGCTCGGCGTCGGCCTGTTCTATCCGCCCGATCCCGGCGCGTTGGACCGTTCCACGATCGGCGGCAACGTCGCAACGAATGCCGGCGGCCCGCGGTGCTTCAAGTACGGCGTCACGGCCGAGTACGTCCTCGCGCTCGAGGCGGTGAGCGCCCAAGGCCGCGTCTTCCGAACCGGCGCGGCGACGCGGAAGAACGCGACCGGTCTTCGGCTCGCCCAGCTCCTCGTCGGGTCGGAGGGGACGCTCGCGGTCGTCACGGAAGTGACGCTGCGGCTGGTCGCGGCGCCGCGGGCGCGCGCAGCTGCCACCGCCAGCTTCGACTCTGTCGAGGCCGCGGGTGAGACCGTCGCCGCGATCGTCCGCTCGGGCGTCGTCCCCTCGGCGCTCGAGCTGCTCGACGGAACGTGCCTGGCGCTGGTGCGCGAGCAGCTCGACGGCGTGTCTCTGGCGGACGGCGCGGCGCTGCTGCTGGTGGAGGTCGACGGGCCCGACGCGCGGCAGGTCGGCGCCGAGATGGAGCGCGTGAGTGCGTTGCTGGCGGGGGCGCGGGAGCGTGAGGTCGCCGAGGGCGAGGAGGATGTCGCACGGCTGTGGGCAGCCCGCCGCGGACTCAGTTCCGCGCTCACGCGCGCGACGCGAGACTTCCTGTTCCAGGACGTCTGCGTCCCCGTTGCGGCGATTCCGGAGGCATTGCGGCGGATCGCCGACATCGCCCAGCGTCATGCGCTGCGAATCCCGGTCTTCGCCCACGCCGGCGACGGAAACCTCCACCCGAGCATCCTCTACGACACTGCCAAAGGAGACGAGGCGGAGCGCGCGCACGCCGCGGAGCGCGACATCCTGCGAGCCGCGCTCGATCTCGGGGGGACGATCAGCGCCGAGCACGGGATCGGGCTGCTGAAGCTGTCGTTCGTTCGCGAGGATCTCGACCCGGTCGCGCTCGACCAGATGTGCGCAATCAAGCGCGCGCTCGATCCGCACGGAATCCTCAACCCGGGGAAGCTGCTGCCGGCCTAGGGTCTCAGGCGCCGGCCGCTCGCAGCGCGAGCAACTCCCACAGGACGTTCGCAGCCGCAAGGGCGGTCGGCTGCCCTGGCGGGTCGTACGGAGGCGACACTTCGACGACGTCGCATCCGGCGAGCCGAATCCCTCGCAGCGCGCGCAGGTACGCGACCGCATCCGCGGTGCTGAACCCTGCAACCTCTGGCGTGCCGGTGCCTGGAGCGAAGGCCGGGTCGAGGAAGTCGATGTCGAACGACAGGAAGATGGGCCGGTCGCCCACGCGCTCGAAGACCACCTGCGCGAATTTCTCCGGTGTCAGAGCCCGGAGCTCCTCGCTCGCGACGATGTGGAAGCCGAGCCGCCGCGACTGGTCGAGGTCGCCTGCGCCGTAGAGCGAGCCGCGGATCCCGGCCTGGACCGACGCCTCCGGTACGATCAACCCCTCCTCGGCCGCGCGCTTGAACGTCGTCCCATGGAAGTAGCGCTGGCCGAAGTAGGCGTCCCAAGTGTCGGTGTGCGAGTCGAACTGGACGAGCGCCATCGGGCCGTGAACGCGCGCAAGCGGGCGCAACTCGGCGAGCGTGATCGAGTGATCGCCGCCAAAGACGAGTGGGAAGACACCCGCGTCGATGACCGACGCGAGCGCGTCCTCGACCTGCGCGTACGTGCGCTCGGTGGGGCCGGGTGAGTGCGGAGGCGGAGCGGATCGCCTCGGGGCCGAAGCGCGACCCCGCGCGGAAGCTCGTTGCGGTGTCGAACGGGATGCCGATGGCGGCGACGTCGATGCCGCGAAGGTCGACCGTGTGCGGGAGCCGCATGAACGTGCGGATGCCGGCGAAGCGGGGGAGGATCTTCGCGTCGATCGGCCGCGGCCGCTCCGGTCCTTCCACGAGGCGAACGATAATCCGTCGCTGTGGAACCGCCTGACGTCGTAGCGTACGAGCGCCTGGCGAAGACGAGGCGCGGACCCGGATCGCGACGGGGCGCCGCGTGAGGCCCGACGTGCTCGTCGTCGGCGGCGGGATCGTCGGCGTCACCAGCGCCGCCTTTCTCGCCCGCCGGGGTGCGACCGTCGTGCTCGCCGAGCGAGCAGAGCTCGCCTCGGGCCCCTCCGGGCGCAACCTCGGCCTCGTCAGCGGACCGTATCCGCGGGAGCTCGGGCGCATCGCAGAGCGCAGCCTCGCGGCCTACCTCGCGCTTGCGGCCGAACACGGGAGCTCGTGGGTCGACGTCGCCGACACCGGCTGTCTCTACCTCTCGACCGACGGCCGGAACCTGCCCGAGGAGGGAGGCCGACTCGACGGCGACGGGATTGCCGCGGCCGAGCCCCTCCTCGCCGAGCGGTTCGAGGCGGGCGTCGTGCTTCCGGGCCGGCGAGTCGATCCAGCTGCCGCGGTTGCCGCTTGGGCTGCGGAGGCGCGCCGGCACGGCGCGGAGATTCGGACGGGCTTGCCCGTCCGCAGACTCCTCTTCGACCGCGAGCGCGTGACGGGCGCGGCGACGGACGAGGGGCCGCTGCCCGCCGGTCGTACGGTGCTGGCGAGCGGCTGGGAGGCGCCGGCTCTCCTCGCTGCACTCGGCCGCGATCTCGGCGTCAGCGGTGTTCGCGGCTGGATCGTGACGACACGGCCGGCGCCTTTCCGGCTCCGCCGGCCGCTCGCCGAGGCGGCGTTCAAGAAGGCGTTCTCGGCGATTCGCCAGCCGGTCGTCCGCGATCTCGCCGACGGACGCTCGACGACGCCCGTGACCGCGGCGCAGATCGTCCAGGACAGGATGGGCCGCGTCGCGCTCGGGTCGTCGCTCGCGGCGGCGCTCGGACCGACCGACGACGACGGCCCGTCGGCGGTGCGCGCCATCTGTCGGCGGGCGCTCGAGCTCCTTCCGCAGCTTGCCGCCGTGCCGGTGGCCGAGACGCGAACGTGCGTCCGGCCCGTCTCGACCGACGGCCTGCCGCTGCTCGGGCCGCTCGACGGGGTAGACGGGCTCGTGCTCGCCGGCGGCCACGGCGGCTTCGGCCTGTCGCTCGGACCAGGCTCCGGCGAGGCGGTCGCGCAGGGGATCCTGGACGGCGTGTGGGACCCTGCTCTCCTGCCTCGGTGAGCGCCCGGCTGACTCCGTGACGGGCCGGACGTCCGCCGTCGCGCGCCGCGTATGATCGCCCCCATCACCGAAACGATCCACATTCCCGCACGCGAGGGGCGCGCCGTGCGAGTCGAAGCGGGTCGTCGCTTCCGCGTGTTCGACGTCGAAGGCGGCCAGGTCGCGGACACGTGGGCGTTCGTGGCCGACGATCCGAGCGAGCACCACAGTGCACAACACACACGCGCTTTCAGTGGCTTACCGCGGAAACGGCGGCCGGCGACAACGTCGTCCTGCGCGCAGAGCTGGACATCGTCGTCGCGGTGTCGGCGTGTCCGCAGGACATCGTGGCGATCAACAACCGCCGCCCCAGCGCGATCGAGATCGAGCTCCTCTAGAGCGAACCGAAGCCGCCGCCGCCCGCAGTTTCGATGACCACGACATCGTCGCGGCGGAGCTCGACGGAGCCCTTGCCGCGAAGGCGTTCCCGCTTCCCGCCGCGCTCGAGCCAGACCGCACTGGGCTGACCGTCTTCTCCGCCGTCGAATCCCCACGGCGCAATCCGCGCGCGCTCGACCATCGTCGTGAGTCGGGTTTCCTCGGCCAGCACTCGGTAGACGCGCCGCAGGCCGTCGCCGCCGCGATGACGGCCGGAGCCGCCCGTCCCGCTGCGCAGCTCGTGCCGTTCGACGCGCAGCGGATACTCGGTCTCGATCACCTCGGCGGGTGTGTTCATCACATTCGACATGTGGATCCGCGTGGCCGCATCACCGTCGCGCTCGGCGCTCGCGCCGGATCCGCCGGCGTGCGTCTCGTAGAGGAACCTGTCGCCGATCGAGAACAGGGCCAGGCCCGACGAGCCCATTCCGCCTGCCACCACCATCTCCGGCACCGCCTGCGCCAGCGCGCGAAGCAGGGCGTCGACGATCCGCTGCGACGTCTCGTGGTTGCCGGCGACGAGCGGGGCCGCCGGGCCGGGGTCGAGCAGCGATCCCGGTTTGGTCAGCACCTCGACCGAACGCAGAAGCCCGTCGTTCGACGCGATCTCCGGGCCAAGCACGGCGCGAATGACGTACGCGACGGAGGCGGCGGCGATGAACGGCGTCGTGTTCACGGGCCCGCGGGCTGCGGCGTCCGAGTCTCGAAAGTCGAAGACGGCGCGATCGCCGGAGATCGTGACGGCGACGCGGATCCCTACCGGCTCTTCGCCGATCCCATCGTCGTCGAGCGCGTCTTCGCCCTCGTACGTGCCGTCTGGAATGTCTGCGAGTGCGTGCCGCACGCGTTGCTCCGACTCGTCCTGCATCCGCCGCCATGCCTCGCGCACTCGGTCCATGCCGTGCGCAGCGAACACCTCCTGCAGGCGTCGATCGGCGATCGAGGTCGTCGCCGCCTGCGCCTGGATGTCGCCGCGGCGCTGTTCGGTGCCCCGTACGTTCGCGAGCACGAGACGGAGCGGCTCCTCGCATGCGCCGTCGGCCGAGAAGAGCCGAGTCGGCGGGATGACGAGTCCCTCCTGATAGATCTCACGGGCGTCCGGCACGTAGCTGCCGGGAAGCGCGCCGCCGATGTCGGGCCAGTGGGCGAGCGCAACGGCAAAAGCGGCGAGGTCGCCGTCGGCGAACACCGGCCGGACGGCCTTGACGTCAGGCAGGTGGTTGCCGCCGCAGGCCGGCAAGTTCGTGAAGTAGACGTCACCGGGCGTGAGTCGCTCCGGCGGAACGACCTCGAGCAGGCGCCGCACGGTGAACGAGAGCACGCCGAGGTGCATCGGGATGTCGTGGCCCTGAGCAACGGTCCGGCCCGAGGCGTCAGTGAGCGCGCACGAAAGATCGCCCGCCTCGCGCAGCACCGGCGAGCGCGCAGTGCGCATCAGGTCGAACTTCATCTCCTCGGCGACGGCGATCGTGGCCTGGCGGATCACCTCGAGCTGCGCCGGGCCGAGCATCACGCGCGCTCCAGCCAGACGTTCCCGTCCTCATCCGTTCGTGCCGTCTGCCCCGGCCAGACCACGATGGTCGAGAGCGCGTCGGCGAGCACGGCCGGTCCCTCGACCCGCTCGGAGACGCCGCGCCGTAGCACCGGGCCGAAAACCGTCTCGCCGAGCTCGGCGTCGCCTCCCGCGGCGGGCGCCGAGGCGACCCAGCTCGTCCCCTCGTCGACCCAGACTCGCACTCGCGTCGACGTCACCTCGACCTGTTCGTCGGTGGCGTAGCCGAACTCGCTTCGGTGGCGTTCGTGGAAGGCTGCACATACCGCGGCCGGTGAGGACGTGCCGTCGACGGCGACCTCGAGCGCGTCGTTCTGGTCGTGGTAGCGAAGTTCGAGCGAGCGGGCGATGCGCAGGACACCGCGGCCGTTCTCGAGGCCGGCCGCCAGCTCGCCGGCGAGGCTCTCGAGCTCGCGCTCGACCCGCGGCCAGTCCGCCTCGCCGACTCGCGCAAGGCATGTGCGAACGTCCTCGATCACAAGCTCGGAGAGGCAGCAGCCGAGTGCGGAAAAGGTGGAGGAAAGTGCCGGAACGAGCACCCGCTCGACGCCGGCTGCGAGCGCAACAGCGCCCACGTGCATCGGCCCTGCACCACCGTAAGCCACAAGCGTGCAGGCCCGCAGGTCGTGGCCCCGGCGCACGGTGACGAGGCGCAGCGCGCGTTCGATCTCTGCGTGCGCGACGTCGGCCGTCGCGCGGGCGGCCTCCTCCGCGGACAGACCGAGCCGGGCACCGAGGCGCGCGCACGCATCCAGCGCAAGTTCCGTGTCGAGCTCGAGTCCGCCTCCGACAGGGCCGGCGAGGCCGAGCACCACGTCGGCGTCGGTCACCGTCGCGTCGCTTCCCCCGCGCCCGTACGCCGCCGGTCCAGGGATGGCTCCGGCCGAGTGCGGCCCGATGCGCAGCGCTCCGACGTCGTCCACCCATGCGACCGATCCGCCGCCCGCGCCGATCGACTCGACTGCCACCGCCGGCAGCCGTACGACATGGCCGCCGAGCCGCCGGTCGCGCCCCGAGACCGGTATGCCGTTATGCAGCAGGCAAACGTCGGTGCTTGTCCCGCCCATGTCGACCGAGACTGCGTGAGCGAGCCCGAAGCGACGCGCGAGCCGCGCTGTTGCGGCCACTCCGGCGGCCGGACCCGACATGACCGTTGCGAGCGGGAGCACTCTCGCGCGCTCGGCGGTCATCATTCCCCCGCCGGAGTGCACGACGAACGAGGGGGCACCGGGGAAGGAGCCGGCGATCGCCTTTTCCTGCGCGCCGAGGTAGCGATCGATCACGGGCATCACGGCCGCGTTCAGGGCCGTCGTCGACGCGCGCTCGAACTCACGCCGCTCGCGCGAGACGCGGTGGGAGACGGACAGAGAGATGCCGCCGTCGAGCGCGGCTGCGAGTCGCGCCTCGTGCTCCGGGTTCGCGTAGGAATGCAGGAGGCAGACGGCGACGGCCTCGACCCCGGCGGCGCGCACCGCTGCGGCCACACGCTCTGTCTCCTCGTTGCTGAGCGCGATGCGGGGCGCACCGTCGGGCCCGATTCGCTCCGCCGCCTCAAAGCAGAGCTGCCGGGGCACAGGTGGCGGGACGCGTGCTGGGCGGTGCAGGTCGTAGAGGTCGTCCCGCGCCTGGCGCCCGATCTCGAGGACGTCGGCGAATCCCTCGGTCGTCACGAGCGCCGTCCGCGCCAGCTTCTGCTCGAGCACGGCATTCGTCACCCAGGTCGTGCCGGCGACCACGGTCGGAGTTCCGGCGACGATTCGTCGCGCGCGCGCGAGACCTTCGCCGAGCCTGGCGTCCGTCGGCAGCTTGAGCGACTGCGCAGCGTCGCCGTCCAGTACCACCAGGTCGGTGAAGGTGCCGCCGGCGTCGAGGCCGACGCGGGCTGCCGGCATGGTTTTCACGGAGCGAAAGGAGTTTCCGCGGACGGGAACGCGATCGTATAGCATCGCGCTCCCGAGCTCGTCGACGCGGGAGGTTGCGATGGCTCAGGTCGAGACCTCGGTGCCCTTGAAGCCGCTGAGTGTGGCGGGCCAGGCGCTGACGACCGAAGAGACCTATGTGGTGCGCTCTCCTTGGGACGGCGCGGCGATCGCCGCCGTGCCAACCGTCGGCGCGCTCGAGACGAGGGCGGCGATCGACGCTGCCGCCGACGCGATGGCGACGCCGTTGCCAGCTCACGAGCGCGCGGAGATCCTCGACCGCGGCGCCAACGCGATCCGGGACGGCCGCGAGGAGCTCGCGCGGCTGCTCGCTCGCGAGATCGGAAAGCCGCTGAAGCAGGCGCTCGTCGAGGTCGACCGGTGCGTCCAGACACTGACCTTCTCCGCCATCGAGGCGCGCACCCTCGCCGGGCGCGGAGTCGCGCTCGAGGCGCATCCGGCCGGCGTGGGCCGGCGCGGCTACACGATCCGTGTCCCGATCGGCGTCGTCGCGGCCATCACGCCGTTCAACTTTCCGCTCAACCTTGCCGCGCACAAAGTGGGGCCGGCGATCGCGGCCGGCTGCGGTACCGTGCTCAAGCCCGCCCGTGCCGCCCCGCTCGCGGCGATCGAGCTCGTTCGAATCCTTCACGAGGCAGGGTTGCCGCCCGCGCTGCTCTCCGTCGTGGCCGGTCCCGCCGACGCAATCGGCGATGTGCTCGTCGAGGACGAGCGCGTGCGGATGATCACCTTCACCGGCTCCGCGGACGTCGGCTGGAAGCTTGCGGAGCGTGCGGCCAAGAAGCACGTATCGCTCGAGCTCGGCAACTCAACACCGCTGATCGTCTGCAGCGACGCCGATCTCGACGCGGCCGCCGAGGCGGCGGCGATCAGCGGCAACGGCTTTGCAGGTCAATCCTGCATCTCTGTACAACGTGTGCTCGTCGACGGGCGCGTCCACGAGCAGTTCTCGCAGCGCCTCGTCGCGGCGATCGGGCGGCTGAAAGTCGGCAACCCGGAGGAAGACGACACGGACGTCGGCCCGCTGATCGACGAACATGCCCGTACGCGCGTCCAGGAGTGGGTCGACGAGGCGACTGGCGCCGGCGCAGAGAGCCTTGCCGGCGGGACGATCGATGCCGGTCACCTCCGTCCGACCGTGCTCGATGGGGTGTCGACGGACGTGCGTGCGTGGAAGCGCGAGATCTTCGGGCCCGTGCTCGCGCTGCGGCGGTTCGAGTCACTCGACGAGGCGATCGAACTCGCGAACGGAACCGAGTACGGCCTCCAGGCCGGCATCTTCACGCGCGACCTGGCGACCGCGATCACGGCGAGCGAACGGCTCACCTTCGGCGGCGTCACGATCAACGAGGCACCGAGCTTCCGTGTCGACCAGATGCCTTACGGCGGCACGAAGGAATCTGGAAACACACGTGAGGGTCCTCACTTCACCGTGCGTGACATGACCGAGGAGCGCATGGTGGTGATCAAGCTCTGAGCAGCGCGCCCGCACAGAACGGCGGTCCTCAGCTCCGCGGGCTTGAGCGGGCGTTAACGGTCCTCGACCTCTTCGGTGCGGACCAGCCTGAGTGGGGGACGAGCGAGGTTGCGCGGGCGGCGAGGCTGCCTGTGCCGACGGCCCATCGGATTCTGACGGCGCTGGCCGGTCGCAGGTACCTCGCGCGTGACGAGCGAACGAGGCGCTTCCGCCTCGGGCCCGCCGCGCTGGATCTCGGCGAGCGGGCACGCGCCGTCCTCGACCTGCGACACATCGCGCTCCCGGTGCTGCGCCGACTGGCGCGAGAGACCGACGAGACGGCGCTCCTGACCGTGCCGAACAGCGCGCGCGATCACTCGGTATGTCTGGAGCGCGTCGAGAGCTCTCAGCCACTGCGACTCTCGGTCGAACCGGGTCGTCAGCTGCCGTTGCACGCAGGCGCGTCTCAGAAGGCATTGCTCGCGTTTCTCGGCCCGGAAGAGATCGATCCCATCGCGGCAGGCCCGCTCGAGCGGCTCTGCCGGGCGACGGTCACAGACGGTGATGCGCTGCGGGCGGACCTCGCCGCGATCCGCGCGCGCGGCTGGGCGATCTCCTTCGAGGAGACCAACGTCGGTGTGTGGGGCGTTGCCGTGCCGCTGCTGGACGAGGGAGGCACGGCCGTCGCGGCAGTCGGGCTCGCCGGACCCAGCGCGCGGCTGTCGCAGAACGAGGTTCTCGACCATCTCGAACGCCTGCGCGAGGCCGCGCTCGAGACGAGCTCGCCGTTCGGGCTCGAAGTGCCGGAGCTCACATGGCCGTGAGTCAGGCGCGTCCGTGGGGCGCCTACGTCGATCCTCCGCTACGCGGCAAGGTCGCGATCGTGACCGGCGCGGCGAAGGGCCTCGGCGGCGCGATTACAGACGTGCTCGCCTGCGACGGGGCCTATGTCGTCCTCGCTGGTCGCGACGTCGAGGCGCTCGAGGCGCATGCTGCACAACTCGAGAGGGAGTACCCGCAGCGCGAGAACCTCGTCGCGAGGTGTGACGTGACGAGCGAGGCCGACGTGCAGGCGATGGTTGCGACGTCGATCGAGCGGTTCGGCAATCTCGACATCCTCGTCAACACAGCCGGCGTGATCGGTCCGATTGAGACGCCCGCGCAGGACGTCTCCGTTGACGACTTCCGCGCCGTCCTCGACGTCAACCTCGTCGGCACTTTCCTCCCTTGCAAGGCGGCGATTCCGCACCTCATCGAGCGTGGAGGCGGGCGGATCGTGAACATCGCGGGCACCTCAGGCTTGCGCGGCTACCGCAATCGCGTCGCTTACTCGTCTTCGAAGTGGGCGGTTCGCGGACTGACGCGCACTCTCGCGCTCGAGCTGGGACCGCACAACATCACGGTGAACACGATCTGCCCGAATGTCACGCACGGCGACCGAATGACGAAGATTGTCAACGAGAAGGCGCAACGCCTCGGGCGGACCCCGGACGATGTCTACGCCAACTTCACCGGGCAGACCGCGCTCGGGCGCTTCGTCGAGGATTCCGACATCGCGTACGCCGTCCGCTTCCTGGTCTCGGACGGCGCCCGCAACATCACCGGGCACGACATCGTCGTCGACGCGGGCTGGGACGTGTGATCCCACGCCCGTTCGCCTACGAGCGTCCTCGATCGGTCGAGGAGGCAGTGTCCATTCTCGCCGCGGCCGACGGTCGCGACGCGCGGTTGATCGCGGGCGGTCAGAGCCTCGTGCCGATGCTCTCGCTCGGCCTCGCGCGGCCCGATGTGCTCGTCGATGTCTCGCGGCTCGAACTGGACGGGATCAAGGAGGTCGACGGACGCGTGCGGATCGGCGCGACGACACGCCACCGGACGCTCGAGCTCGAGCCGGGAGCGCGAAGGCTGCTGCCGCTCGCTGCCGAGGCCGCCCGCCACGTCGGCAACCCGCGGGTGCGGAATCGCGGCACGTTCGGCGGGTCGCTCGCGCATGCCGATCCCGCGGCCGAGCTGCCGGTCGTCGCGGTGGCGCACGGCGGAGACGCCGTCGTCCACGGGCCGGCCGGGGAGCGGCGTATCCCGCTCGAGCAGTTCTTCCTCGGCTACCTGGAGACCGCGCTCGCGCCTGTCGAGGTGCTCGTCGCCGTCGAACTCGAGCAGCCCCCGAAAGGGACCCGAGTCGGGTTCCACGAAGAGGCGCAGCGGGCCGACGACTTCGCGCTCGCCTGCGCCGCCGCGGTCGTGGCCCCCGACGGCGAGGCACGAGTCGTGGTCGGTGGCGTGGGCGACCGGCCGCTGCGGTTCGACGGGGCGGTCGACGAACTGCCTGCCGTGGTCGAGTCGGCGGTCGAGCCCGAGGAGGACGCGTTCGTCTCGGCCGCGTTCCGGCGTCGTTTGGCCGGTGTCTGTGCACGGCGGGCCCTCGCCCGCGCACAGGAGGACGCGGCATGATCCTCGAGCTCGTCGTGAACGGCCGCCGACTCCGCGAGGAAGTCGAGCCGCACGTGACGCTTCTGCGCTTCCTGCGCGAGCAAGCCGGAGCCACGGAAGCGAAGTACGGTTGTGGCGAGGGCGTTTGCGGCGCCTGCACCGTCTTCCTCGACGGCCTCGCCGTCAACTCCTGCAGCGTGCTCGCCGTCCAGGCGGAAGGCGGGCGTGTGGAAACCGTCAGCTCACTCGCCGACGACGGCTCGCTCCACCCGCTGCAGCAGGAGCTGGTCGAGCGCGGCGCCGTCCAGTGCGGCTTCTGCACCCCCGGCATCGTGCTCGGCTCCATAGAGGCTGTCCGGCTCGGCCTCGTGGGCGACCGTCCCACGATCAGGCGCAGCCTCGCCGGAAACCTCTGCCGCTGCACCGGCTACGGCAAGATCATCGAGGCCGTCGAAGCCTACCGCGACCGCGAAGGCCCGGCATGACCGTCATTGGGGAGCGCTCCGAACGCGTCGTCGGGCGCGCGCTCGTCCGGCACGACGCCGTCGAAAAGGTGACGGGTCGGACCCGATTCGCCGCGGACTTCGGGCTCCCGGACATGCTCCACGCGGTCCTCAAGCGCGCGGATGTCCCTCACGCCCGATTGCTGCGCGTCGACACTTCCGCGGCGGAGTCGGTGCCCGGAGTCGCGTCCGTCCTGACCGCGAAGGACGTCCCCGAGAACACCGTCTGGGTCGACGTGCCGGGCCAGACGTTTCAAGTGGGGGCGCTGAAGGCCCGCATGAACGTGCTCGCCGACGGCGTCGTTCGCTACCACGGCGAGCCGATCGCGATCGTCGCCGCAGAGAGCGAGGACGCAGCGCTTGCGTCCGTCGAGCTCATCGATGTCCAGTACGAGGAGCTGCCGGTCGTCACCGACCCTGCGGCCGCGCTCGAGGAGGGCTCGCCCCTCGTCCACGAAGAGAGCAACCTGATCGCGAGCTGGCAGCTGGAAGAGGGAGACGTCGAAGCGGCACTGGCCGCCGCCGCGCACGTTGTGGTCGAGCACCGCTACGAGACGCAGTTCGTCGATCACGCGTACCTCGAGCCGGAGGCGGGTGTCGCCTGGCTCGACTCCGACGGCGTCATCACCGTCCGCGCGGCGACGCAGGTGATCGAGCACTTTCGTGACCTCGCACGGATCCTCCGCGTGGCCGACAACCGCGTGCGCGTGATCGCGCCCTACGTGGGCGGTGGGTTCGGCGGCAAGGAGGACATGACGGTCGAGCCGTTCCTCGCGCTTGTCGTCCAGCGCACGCGCTGTCCCGTGAGGATGGTGTGGAGCCGCTCGGAGTCGCTGCTCGCGCGTGAGAAGCGCCACCCGATGAGGCTGTTGTACCGCACCGGATGCGATGCGGAAGGAAGGCTTCTCGCGCAGGACATCGAGATCGTTGCGGACGGCGGGGCATACGCGCTGCTGTCGCCGCTCGTCCTGCTCTATGCGACGACGTGCTCGCAAGGGCCGTACCGTTGCCCGAACGTGCGCATCGACGCGCGCGTCGCGTACACGAACCACACCCCAGCGAGCGCGATGCGCGGGTTCGGCGCGATGCAGGTCGCGCTCGGATACGAGGGGCAGATGGACATGCTCGCCGCCGAGCTCGGCCTCGACCCCCTCGAGCTGCGGCGCCGGAATTTCCTCGAGCGCGGCGACACGCTCGCGGTGGGTCAGACGCTCGACACATACGTCGCGCTCCCTGATCTCGCGGATCGCATCGAGGCAGCTTTGGGCCCGAAGCCTGAGCCTTCGGCGCCGGGCCGGCGTATCGGTCGCGGCGTCGCGAGCAACCTCCAGCCGTACGGACGCTGCGTGTGGCTCAACGACTGGGCGAGCGCGTGGGTCGGATTCGAGCTCGACGGCACCGTCGTGATTCGGATCGGCGTCCCCGACATTGGGGGCGGCCAGGCGTCCTCGCTCGTCCAGCTCGCAAGCGAGGTGCTCGGCGTCGACCCAGCCGACGTCGTCATCCACATCGGCGACTCGGCGCTGACTCCGCTGACCGGGACGACGACGGCGACGCGGCAGCTGTACATGTCCGGAAACGCAGTGCTGCAGGCTGCGGGCGAATTGCGTGAGCAGCTGCGGCCGCTGGCGGCCGAGCTGCTCGAGACCGAGCCGGACGACGTCGAGTTCGCCGCCGGCGGTGTGCGCTCCGGCGAACGGCAGATCGCATTCCGCGAACTGATTGCGGCTGCGGCCAGGCGCCAGGTGCCCTGGCACCGGCTCTCGATCTTCCGCGCGCCTGGCGGCGACGCCTGGCGGAGCGAAGCCTCTTGGCGTGGGCGAGTCTTCCCTGATTTCACGTACGGCTGCCATGCCGTCGACCTCGAGGTCGACCCCGAAACCGGACGCGTCGACGTGCTGCGCTACCACGCAGCCCACGACGTCGGCCGCGCGATCAACCCACAGAGCGTCGAGGGTCAGATCGAGGGCGCAGTCGTCATGGGCCTCGGCTACGCCCTCTCGGAGCGCGTCGTCTACGAGGACGGCGTCAACCTCACAGGCGCGTTCGCGCAGTATCTGATCCCGACTGCGGTCGAGGCACCCGAGATCGAGCCGATCGTCGTCGAGTCCGGCGAGGGGCTCGGCCCGTTCTCGGCCCGCGGCATCGGCGAGCCGCCGGTCGGCGCCGTCGCGCCGGCCGTGGCGGCTGCGCTCGCCGACGCGCTCGGAAGGCGTCTTACCGTGCTGCCGTTCACACCCGAGCGCGTGGCGGGAGCGTAGAGGTGCCGCGCGTCACCGGAGAACGCGTATTGGCGGCGCCGCCGGAGCGGGTCTGGGCGCTGCTCACCGACGCGTCCGAGCTTGCACGAGCGATGCCGGGCGCGGGCGAGGTCGAGGTCGAGGACGGGCGCAGCTTCCGCACGACGATCTCACTTGCGGTGGGACCGGTGAAGGACACGTACGAGGGCCGTCTCGCCTACGAGGACGAGCAGCCTCCGACGGCCTGCACGATCATCGTCGAGACGAAGGGCAAGAGCGGTCAGCTGACCGGCCGCGGCGCGATGCGGCTCGAGCCGCGCGACGGCGACGCAACGCTCGTCTCATATGTGGGTGACTTCAAGGTGTCGGGGCCGGTTGCCGGCGTCGGCCAGCGCATGATCGCAGGCGTCGCCCGCAAGACGATCGAGCGCACACTGGACGGGATCGGGCTGCGCTTGACCAAGCCGTCCGCAGCCACTCAGGAACGACCGGCCACGACATCGACCACCGCCTTCTGGCATCCGTTCGCCAACATGGCGAAGGTCGCCGGCGAGGAGCTGGTGATCGTCCGTGGGCGCGGCTGCGAGCTCGTCGACCGCGAAGGCCGCAACTACCTCGATGCGACTGCCGCGCTCTGGTACTGCAACGTCGGCTACGGCCGGGAGGAGATCGCCGCCGCGGTCGAGCGCCAGCTGCGGGAGCTCCATGCGTACTCGACCTTCGGCGGCTACGCGAACGAACCTGTCCTCACGCTCGCGGAGCGGCTTGCCCGTCTTGCTCCGCTCGAGGAGGGCAAGGTGTTCCTCACGTCGGGCGGGTCCGACGCCGTCGACACCGCGGCCAAGCTCGCCCGCCGGTATTGGCACGCGGTCGGACGTCCGGAGAAGCTCGTCTTGATCGGCCGCCGTCACGCCTACCACGGCATGCACGCCTGGGGAACGAGCCTCGGCGGCATCCCTGCGAACGTCGAGGGCATGGGGACGCTGGTCCCGGACGTCGCCCACGTGGAGCCGGATTCCGTGGAGGAGCTCGCCGCCGCGATCGAGCGGCTCGGCCCGGAACGGGTCGCGGCATTCATCGGCGAGCCGGTCGTCGGCGCGGGCGGTGTGATTCCGCCGCCCGACGGTTACTGGGCGGCCGTCGCACAGCTCTGCAGAGAGCACGACGTGCTGCTGATCGCCGACGAGGTGATCACCGGCTTCGGTCGTCTCGGCCGCTGGTTCGGCTGCGAGCGGTTCGGCTTTACGCCCGACCTGCTCGTGTTCGCCAAGGGCGTCACCTCGGGCTACATGCCGCTCGGCGGTGTCGTCGTCGGACCGCGCGTGCAAGAGCCTTTTTGGTCGGGTGAGGGCATCGCGTTCCGGCACGGTTACACCTACTCGGGCCACGCGGCCGCCTGCGCCGCCGCGCTCGCGAACCTCGACGTACTCGATGGCGAACGGCTCGTCGAGCGCGTAGGTGTCCTCGAGCCCGTGTTCGCGGACAAGGTGCACGCGCTCGCCGACCACCCGCTCGTCGGCGAAACGCGCGCGATCGGCCTGCTCGGCGCGGTCGAACTCGAGGAGGCTGAGATCGAGCGCGACCCGAAACTCGTCGAGCGTGCGGTGACGCTCGCGCGCGAGCGCGGCGTACTGACCCGCTCGCTGCGGGACTGCGCCCTGCACCTCTCGCCCGCCTTCGTCATCGAGCCGGAGCAGATCGACGTGCTCGTGAACGGACTGCGCGGGGCGCTCGACGAGATCCAGGAAAGGAGGTTGGCAACACGTTGACGACCTGCGAGAGTGATCGTCCACCGGATGGAAAGCGGGTTTCTCTGAGCCCCTGCGGGGAGGAGGCAGAAGATGCGTAAAGGAGCAGTTGCGGGGGTCGCGGTCGCTATCACAGCGCTCGCGATCGCCGCGGTCGGGAGCAGCACTAGTGCAAACGCTCCCGCGACGACCTATGTTGCCACGGGCAAGACGCCGATCAAGTTGGCGTTCTCGACGTGGAACGGCTACATGGCGCTCGTCATCGCCGCCAAGGAGGGCTACTACAAAAAGCACGGCCTTAAGGTCACCTACACGGTGATCGAAGATCCGGTACAGCGCTTCAACGCGTTCAAGGCGGGAAGCCTGAACGCGATCGCCACCACCGTCGATACGTTCTCGCGGACGTACGCGAAAGGCATCAAGTCGGTGGAGGTTCTAGGACTCGACGCGTCTGCGGGCGGCGACGGGATCGTCGCCGACAAGAGCATCACGTCGGTGGAACAGCTAAAGGGCCAGAAGGTGGCCGTGAGCGCGGGCTCGACGAGCCAGTGGTTGCTCGCGTACGTGCTGAGCCTCCACAACCTCTCGCTCAAAGACGTAGAGCAGGTCGACCTCACATCGGGTGACGCGGGGGCCGCGTTCGCCGCCGGACGCGTAAAGGTGGCGGTGACGTGGCAGCCGTGGCTGTCGAAGGCGAAGCAGAACCCCAACGGCCACGTTCTCGTCTCGACGAAGCAGTACCCGACGATCATCACCGACCATGTCGCCTTCTCGCCGAGCTTCGTCAAGCAGCACCCAGACGAGGTGAAGGCCTTCATTGCCGCCTACAACGACGCGATGAAGCTGATCAGGACGAATCCGAGCAAAGCATTCGCTGACGTCCACGACTACCTCGGCCAATCGGCCGACGACATCAAGGCGACGATTAAGGACGTACCGCTTTGGAGTGTCGCGCAGAGCAAGAAGTACTACGGCACGAAGAGCCACCCGGGCGCGATCTACAAGATCTTCAACAAGTCGGCCAATTTCTGGAAGTCGATCGGGGAGATCAAGACCGTCCCGAGCCCGAAGAACGCGATTGATCCCACCTTCGTCAACTCGTTCAAGTAACTCCGAGGGAGCCCCGGAGCCCGCCACGTCGGCCATGAGGCGCCGGCGGACGCGCTCCGGGGCTCCGCGCTGGTACTCCCGCTACCTCGCGCCGAAGGAGCCGATTCCGAGAGCTCTTTCCGTCCCGCTGGGGGTCGCGAGCTTCGGGGTCGTTCTCGGCATCTGGTCGCTCTGCGCATACACGGGAGTCGCGCCGGCGCTTGGCTTCGCAAATCTCCACAACCCGTTCTTCCTGCCGAGTCCAGGGACGGTCGCCACGGCCCTCTACGACATGTTTGCTCACGAGGGCTTCGCGCACGACGTCTGGGCGAGCACGCGCAGGATCGGCATCGGCTTCCTCATCTCGTCGGCAATCGGAATCCCACTCGGGATCGCGATCGGTTCCTTCCGCTTCGTGCAGGCATTCTTCGAGCCGATCATCGCCGCAGTCCGGTACATGCCGGCTTCGGCCTTCATCCCGCTTCTGATCATCTGGTTCGGGATCTACGAGAAGGAGAAGATCGCCGTCATCTTCATCGGCGTCTTCTTCCCGCTCACGCTGCTGATCGCGGATGTGTCGGCGAACATTCCCAAGGAGCTCGTGAACATCGCCTACACGCTCGGCGCCTCGCGCTGGCATGTCTTCTGGCGGGTGCTCCTGCCCGCTTCGTGGCCCGGCGTCGTCGACAACATGCGAATCGGTATCGGCTGGGCCTGGACGTACCTGATCGTCGCCGAGCTCGTGGCCGCGAGCACCGGTATCGGCCACGTGATCCTTTCGGCGAGCCGTTTCCTGCAGACCGAAAAGATCATTGCCGGGATCATCACGATCGGGATCCTCGGCCTGCTCACCGACGCGCTCTTCCGCTGGCTCTACTGGCTCCTCTTCCCTTACTCGGAGCGTGTCTCGCGATGAGCGCGATCTCGGTCTCGGACGTCTCGATGTCGTTCAAGACGCGCAGCGGAGTTGTGCAGGCCCTCGACCGCGTCTCGCTCGAGATCCCGGACGCGCACTTCGCCTGCATCGTCGGCGCCTCGGGCTGTGGCAAGTCGACGCTGCTCAACATCATGGGAGGGCTCGTGCGGCCGACCTCGGGCAGCGTCGACCTCGATGGGCGACGGATCCACGGTCCGGGCACCGACCGGGGCATGGTCTTCCAGTCGTACACGCTCTTCCCCTGGTTGCGCGTGCGCGAGAACGTCGAATTCGGCCCGAAGCTGAAGGGGTTAACGAAGGAGCAGCGGCGGCGGATCTCGGACAAGCTGCTCGCGGAGATGGGGCTCGCCGATTTCGCGCGTGCGTATCCGAAGGAGCTGTCGGGTGGAATGAAGCAGCGTGTGGCGATTGCCCGCGCGCTTGCGAACGACCCGAAGGTGCTGCTGATGGACGAGCCGTTCGGCGCGCTCGACGCGCTCACCCGCGCCGCGGCCCAGCGGTTCCTGACCGACATCTGGGAGCAGCACCGGCGCACCATCGCGTTCGTCACCCACGACATCGACGAGGCGATCTTCCTCGGCGACACGGTCTTCGTGATGACGCCCCGCGCGGAGTCGCGCAGGCCGTGGCGGCTCAGTAGCCGCGTGATAGCGGCCGCGCTCGAACGCGACCTCGTCGCCTTCGCCCAACGACTCGTCGCGACGCCAAGTCTTCCGGGAGAGGAACGCGACGCCGCCGAGCTCGTGGCGACGAAACTTGTTGAGCTCGGCTACCGGAACGTTGCGGTCGACGCGCTGTGCAACGTCGTCGGGGTCTTCGGCGAAGGGCCACCACGCCTTATGTTCAACGGTCATCTTGACCACGTCCCGCCGGCGGGGATGGACGACCCGTACGGCGCGCAGATCGTCGACGGTCACTTGCGCGGTCGGGGGTCGCTCGACATGAAGGCGAACGTCGCGGCAGGCGTTTTTGCAGCCGCATTCGTGGACGCTCCGCTCCGCGGCGCCTACGTGTTCACCGCCGACGTGCGGGAGGAGGTCGACGGGCCTGAGGGGATCCAGACGCTACTCGCAAAGGGTCTTCGCGCCGACTACGGCGTCAGCGGCGAAGCGACGTCGCTCGACATTGCGCTTGGTCATCGCGGCAAGCTCCAGTTCGACGTCACGGTCGCCGGTCGCTCCAGTCACGCCGCGACCCCTTCCGAGGGTGAGAACGCGGTCTATCGCGCGCTGCCGTTCCTGGCCGCACTCGAGCGGGCGGGGGAGCGACTGCCCTCGGACCCGCTCCTCGGCGCCGCGACCCTGACCGTCACAGCAATCGTCTCCGCCCCCTCGGGCAGCGTCGCCGTGATTCCGTCAAGCTGCACGATTCGCGTCGACCGCCGCTACGTCCGCGGCGAGACACCGGAATCCTGTCGCGCCGAGGTCGAGGATCTCGTCGAACGCGTCGCCGCCGAGCACGGAGCACACGCGATCGTCGAGCTCGTCAACGTGTACCCGCTGATGGTGACGGACCGGAATCATCCACTCGTCAGCGCCGCAAGCGCGTCTGTCGAGGTCGCGACCGGCAGAACCCCGGTCCTCAAGGCGTGGCGGTTCGGCGTCAACGCCACCTTCATGAATGCCGCCGGGATCCCATCCGTCGGGATCGGCGCAGGCGACGAGCGTCTCGCGCATACGGCCGACGAACGCGTCCCCGTCAGCGAGATCATCCAAGGGAGCTGTGCCTACGCGCTGCTGATCGAACGTCTCTGCACGTGAAAGGAGAACTGATGGACGTCCACATCGAGCACCTCCAGCCGCCTGAGCTCGTCCGCCTGTCTCACTGGGAGGACCGCAACGAGGTGCGCGTCGCGAACTGGATCACACCCTGGGACTTCGCCGAGCCGATAGACGTCGGCATCACGGCTGTGCCGATCGCTCGCGCTGCGATCAAGCCGGTGAGCGCGCACCAGGGGC
>WNFU01003200.1_pt1 | contig 21777 bp, 20 predicted proteins | sample 5400121 | NCBI WGS metagenome assembly WNFU01 (sample SAMN13153360, study PRJNA577476) | soil metagenome | isolation source: 100 cm soil or saprolite under grassland replicate 1 | place: USA:California | collected 2016-06-15
GGAATCCGCGCGTTCGTCGAGAAGCGCCCGGCGGCGTTCAAAGGGCGCTGACGGGGTCAGGGCATGGCCGCGATGAGGTCGATCTCGACCAGGGTGCCCGGAACCAGCAGGCCCGTCGTGCCCATGGTGGTGCGCGGCGGCGGCGTGGCGAAGAATTCCTGCCACACCTCGTCGAAGCCGGCGAAGTTCGCGAGATCCGTGTGGAACACCTGCGCCTTGACCACGTGGTCCAGCGACGTGCCGGCCGCGTTCAGCGTCTTCGCCAGATTTTCGAGCACGTACCGCGTCTGGCGCTTGATGTCCGAGCCGTAGTAAGGGAACGCCGGGTCGACCCGCACAGCGCGTGGCACGCCGGTCTCATAGTCACTGGCGATCTGGCCGGCGGCGAATACGAAATCTCCCACCCGCGTCGCGGGCGTGTAGTGCGCCAGCGGCACCGGAATGTCGGGCACCGAGACCTGTTGCACCCGGGCCGAGGGCAGCGCCGCGATCAGGTCGATCTCCACCAGCGTGTCCGTCACGAGCAGGCCGGTCGTGCCGACGGTCGTGCGCGGTGGCGGCGTGGGAAAGAATTCCCGCCAGACCTCGTCGAAGGCGAAGAAGTTGTTCAGGTCCGTGTGGAATACCTGCGCTTTCACCACGCGGTCCAACGATGTGCCCGCGCTCTTGAACGTTCGCGCCAGATTCTCGAGCACGTACCGCGTCTGACGCTTGATGTGCGAGCCGTAGTAGGGAAAGGCCGGATCCCCACGCGCCTCGCGCGGCACGCCCGTCTTGAAGTCACTGGCGAGCTGGCCGGCGGCAAAGACGAGATCGCCGACCACGACCGCCTCTGAGTAATTCGCCAGAGGCCGCGAGGCGTCCGACTGGATCGCGCGGCCGGCGACCGTGGGCACGGTGGCGATCAGGTCGATCTCGACAAGGGTGCCAGGGACGAGGAGCCCGGTCGTGCCGATCGTCGTCTGCGGTGGCGGTTCCGGAAAGAACTCCTTCCACACCTCGTCGAAGCCGCTGAAGTTCGCGAGATCCGTGTGAAACACCTGCGCCTTCACCACGTTTCTTGATCGCGGAGCCGTGGTACGGAAACGCGGGATCGATGCGCGCCTCGGCGGCCACGCCCTCGTTGAAGTCGCTCGCGAGCTGACCGGCCGCGAAGACGAGATGGCCAGCGCGGGCGGCCGGCGTGTAGTTCGCCAGCGGCCGCGGGATGCCGGGGACGGAGATGTTCACCCTGGGCACGTGGGCGCTCCTCTCGAGCTGACGCGTCGTGAGCATAGCCGGTCCGCCGCGAGTTTTCTAGAAGATGACCCGTGCCGTAGGATCGCAGTATGGCACCCGGGCCCGGACATGCACTTGCCGTCGGATTCGACGGGACGGCGATTCCCGACGATCTCGCCGCGCTGGCCGAGCAGTCGGGGCTCGGTGGCGTCATCCTGTTCGCGCGCAACTGTCCGACCCTCGAGACGGTGCTGGCGCTCACGGCGGCCGCGCGACGGCTCAGCCCTGACGTCCTCGTCATGGTCGATCACGAGGGCGGACGGGTGCATCGCCTCCCCCCTCCGTTTACCCGGTTTCCGCCTCCGGCAACGGTTGGACGCTCCGGCGACCTGCGCCTGGCCGCGGCTGTGGCGCGAGCCATGGCCCGTGAGCTCCGTGCCGCCGGGTTCGACTCCGGGCTGGCGCCGGTACTCGACTGCCTGGTCAATTCGGCGAGCGCGGTGATCGGTGACCGGGCATTCGGGACGGCTCCGGATGCCGTCGCCGGGTACGGCGTCGCCTTCGTCGAGGCGATGCTCGGTGAGGGGCTCCTCCCTGTCGCCAAGCACTTCCCCGGGCACGGACGCGCGGCGGTCGACTCGCATGAGGAGTTGCCGGAGATCGACGCCACCCTGGACGACCTGAAGCGCGGGGACCTCATCCCGTTCCTCGCAGCGCTCGGAGCCGGCTGCCCGGCGGTGCTGGTCGCCCACGTGCGATACCGTGCGCTCGACCCCGAGCTTCCCGCGTCACTCTCGCCCGAAGTCATCGGCAGCCTGCTCCGACGGCATCTCAACTTCTCCGGCCTCGTCCTCAGCGACGATCTCGAGATGGCCGCCGTCGCCGGCACCTGGGGTATCCCCGGCGCGGCTCGCCGGTTCCTGAGCGCGGGCGGCGATCTCGCGCTCGTCTGCCGGCGTGCCGATGCTCGACGCGAGACGCTGACGGCGATCGGTCAGGACATCGACCGGGGCGCCCTCGATCTCGCCCCGGCACTACGACGCCGCCAGGCGGTCCGGCGCCTCATCGACACCGCCGGACCCCGGCCCGACGCCTCGGTGATCGGCTGCGCCGAACATCGCGCCCTCGCCGAAGAAGTGGCTCGGCGCTCGGCCGCGCGGGCCTGACCATGCGATTCTATAGACGCGATGAATGACGCGACGCTGGGCCGGCGAGCGTTTCTTACCCTCGTGTCCAGGGCGCTCCTCGGCGCCGGGGCGCTCGCGAGCGCGCATCCGGACCGCGTGCCCGGGGGTGAGGGCGACGCAGCCGTCGTCACCGGCCGGGAGACGTTCGACCGGCTCGTGACGCAGGCGCGCGAGCACAGGTGGGCCGAGCGGCCGATCGGCGAGCGGTCCGGCGCCATCGGCATGGCACTCCGCGACACGCCGTACGTCGACGGCACCCTGGAGCTCTACGAGGATCGCGAGGTCTGCTCGGTCAACCTCCGTGGCCTCGACTGTGTCACGTTCTTTGAGAGCACGCTCGCGTTCGCGCGCATGCTGGGGCGCGGCGAGCACACACCGGAGGCGCTGCTGGCGGAAGTCACCTTCACCAGATACCGGCGCGGCCAGCTGACCGACTACGCCTCGCGGCTCCACTACATGAGCGACTGGTTCGTCGACAACGAAGACAAGCGCGTGGTCCGCCTGATCACGCGTGAGCTACCGGGCTCGGCTCGCTTCACCAAGCGCGTCAGCTTCATGAGCGCGCATCCCGAGGCCTATCGGCAGCTCAAGGCCAATCCAGCGCTGGTTCGGAAGATCGCGCGCGTGGAGGCCGACATCAATGCGCGCGAGATGCACTATCTGCCGAAGGAGAAGATCGCGGCGGCCCGACCCCTCCTGATGACGGGCGACATCATCGGCATCACCACGACGATCGACGGTCTGGACTGCGCGCACGCGGGGCTGTGCTACCGGGAGACGGCCGGAGCGCTGCGGCTGCTCCATGCGTCGACCACGCGGAAGGCGGTCACCCTCGACGAGGATCTCGCGACGTACCTCGCGGGCGTGTCGACGCACACCGGCATCATGGTGGCGCGCCCACTGGAGGCGACGGAGCGATCCCCGGGAGGCGACGGGCGGGGGCGGTAGGGGGCGACGGGATCCGTTCCCGCCTCGCCCCATGCGGACGCGATGCGCCCGGATGGAGCCCAGCCGCAACCGAGCAGCGAGCGCGTGCCGCGTGGTCCCATAGCCCCCTACCGCACCCGCCCGTCGCCTCCGCCTGCGGCGAAGGCCTTGACATGACTTTCCGGGACGGAACGCTAGCCCGCGCGACTCCTGCGTTTTCCCTTGTGCCGCGGCGCCTGCGGGGACTCGAGGGCGCGGACGCGCCGTTCGAGGTCGCGAACCTGCTGGCGAAGCTCGGGGAGGTGGGGGAGCACGCTGTAGGCCCTCAGCGCAACCGTATGAGGAATCGCCGGATTGCCGGAGACGATCTGGCCGGTCTCGGTGTGGCGGCTCACCCCGGACCGCGCCGCGATCATGGTCATATCGCCGATCGTCAGATGGTCGCCGATGCCCGCCTGTCCTCCCATCACCACGTGGTGCCCCAAGGACGAGCTGCCGGCGATCCCGGACTGCGCCACGAGGAGGCTGTCCTCTCCAACCGTGACGTTATGGGCGATCTGCACGAGGTTATCGACCTTCGTGCCGCGCTTGACGACGGTCCGGCCGAACGTGGCGCGATCGACGGTCACGTTGGCGCCCAGGTCCACGTCATCCTCGATGACCACGATGCCCAGCTGCGGCATCCGGTAGTGGCGCCCGCCGTGCTGGACGTAGCCGAATCCGTCGCTCCCGATCACGCTCCCGCTGTGAACGCGTACGCGGCTCCCGATCTGGCAGCGGTCGAGGACCGTCACGTTGGGGGAGAGCACGGTGTCGTCGCCGACCGTGACGTCATCGCCGATGAATACACCGGAGTAGAGCGTCACCCTCGCGCCCAGCGTGACCCGGTCGCCGAGGGTGACGAAGGGCCAGATGGACGGGTCCGCACCGATGCGGACGTCGACCCCGCGAGCGATCTGCTCGGCGATCCCGCGGGGCTTGAACGGGGCGGTGAAAAACCGATGGATCACCGTCACGACGGCATGGGCAGGGAGCGGCACGACGATGTGGGGCCGCTTCAGCTCCGGGAGCGGGCGGTGGGTGATGAAGGCGCCGGCCCTGGATTTGAGGGCCGCGGGAATATAACGGTCAGCGGTGACATAGGCCAGGTCCCGTGGGCCGGCCTCTTCCAGGCTGGACACCCCCGAAAAGCTCTCCTCCCCGGATCCGGCGAGCTCTCCTCCGATGAATCGCTGTATGTCGCCCAGACGGACAACGGGAAGCTCCTCAACCATGACGGCGCGATGCTTTGGCTTTGGCCTTCTTGGCGGGGGCCTTCGGCGCGGGCGTCGGGCGCGGCGGCGCGGCAGCCGGGGTCGCGCGCGCCGCCGTGGCAGCTGGGGCCAATCGACGTTCCAGGTACTCGATCAGGTCCCCGACCTTGACCAACCCTTGTATGTCGTCGTCGGGAATGGACAGATCGAATTCCTCCTCGATCCTGAACATCAGCTCGATCGCATCCAGAGAGTTCAACCCAAGGTCGCCGCGAAGCGTGTGTTCGGGGGTGATCGACGTGACGTCCTGCTTCAGCTCCTTCGCCAGCGTGGCGCGAAGTCGCCGGGCAATCTCGGTGTTGGCCGTCATACGATGGCGCCCTTTCTCGGTTAATCGTACCGTTTCAGCACGAGCGAGGAGTTGTTGCTGCCGAACCCGAACGCGTTGACGAGGGCCACCTTGATGCGGCGCTCCTGGGGCTTGGCGGCGATGCCCGAAAGCTGGCACTCGGGATCGGGATCTTCGTAGTTGATCGTGGGGTGGACCAGGCCGCTCTGAATCGCCATCGTCGTCGCGACAGCCCCGATGGAACCTGCAGCGCCCAGGGTGTGGCCGATCATGGACTTCGTGGCGCTGACCACCACCTTGCTCGCTCGTGTCTTCAGAAGGCGTCGGATTCCCCGGATTTCAACCTCATCGCCGCGGATCGTGGAGGTGGCATGGGCGTTCACGTAATCCACCTGGGCGGGAGCGAGCCGCGCGTCCCGAAGCGCCAGGGACATCGTGGCGGCCATCTCCGCCCCGTCCTCGCGCGGAATCACCATGTTGTAGGCTTCGCTCGTGGCGGCGTACCCGGCGACCTCGGCATAGATCCGCGCGCGACGCTTTCGGGCGTGGGGGAGAGACTCCAGGATCAACGCGCCGGCGCCCTCGCCCAGCACGAATCCATCGCGCCCGCGATCGAACGGCCGGGACGCCCGGCCCGGGTCATCGTTGTAGCGTGTCGACAGCGCGCGGAGGGAGCCGAAGCCCGCAAGGACCAGCGGGGTGATGCTCGCGTCCGCCCCCACGACGATCACCACGTCCGCTTGCGCGGTCCGGATGGCAACCAGGGCCTGGCCGATCGCGTGAGCGCTCGAGGAGCAGGCGGTGGAGATCGTATAGTTGGGTCCTTTGGCGCCGTGCGCGAGGGCGATCAGCCCCGAGAGGGAGTTCATCGTGATGGCCGGAATGAAATTGGGAGGCACGCGATTCGGTTTCAGTTCCAGGTAGAGCTTGGTGAGCTCGCGCTCGCCCAAGGTCATCGCGCCCATGCCGGCGCCGACGATCACTCCGACGCGGTAGGGAGCTTCCTGGTCCATCCGCAACGCCGCGTCGGTGATCGCCTCCTTGGCGGCCACCAGCCCGAACTGAGCATAGCGGTCCAGGCGTTCTGCCTGCGCTGAGTCCAAGTAGGTCGCGGGATTGAAGTTCCGCACCCGGCCCACCACCCTGGAACGGTAGGCCTCCATCGGCAAGCTGTCGAATGCCGGGACCGCGCTGATTCCGCAGTCTCCCGCCAGCGCGGCCTTCCAGAACTCCCCGACACCGATCCCGATCGGAGAAACCACCCCGAGGCCTGTGATGACGATGCGCTTCTTCATGAACAGATCCAGTGGCGCCCCTGTTGTACCTCGAAGCTTGAGGAGGCATCAACCATCCGCTATCCCGCCCCCTTCTCGATCTTCGCCCACGTGTCGCGCAGCCCGACGGTGCGGTTGAATACCAGCCGCGCCGGCGCCGAATCGCGCGCGTCCACGCAGAAGTAGCCCTGGCGCTCGAACTGGAACCGCGAGCCCCGGTCGGCGCCGGCCAGCGTCGGTTCGAGGCGGGCGCCGCGGACGACCTCGAGCGAGCGTGGGTTGAGGACGGTCTTCCAGTCGTCCGCGTCGTCGGGCTTGGGCACACTGAAGAGGTGATCGTAGAGCCGCACTTCGGCGGGGATCGAATGCGACGCCGACACCCAGTGGATGGTCCCCTTCACCTTGCGCCCGCGGGAGTCGCCGCCACGCGAGTCCGCGTCGTAGGTGCAGCGCACCGTCACCACCTGCCCGGAGGCGTCGCGCTCGACGCCCGTGCACTTGACGATGTAGGCGTAGCGCAGACGCACCTCGGCACCGGGCGAGAGCCGGAAGTACTTCGGCGGCGCCGGATCGCGGAAGTCGTCCTGCTCGATGTACAGGACGCGGGAGAAGGGCACCTTGCGGCTGCCGGCCGCCGGGTCCTCGGGGTTGTTGACAGCCTCCATCTCCCCGACCTGCCCCTCCGGGTAATTCTCGATCACGACCTTGAGCGGCCGCAGCACGGCCATCCGCCGGTCGGCGCGACGATTCAGATCCTCGCGCAGGCAGTGCTCGAGGAACGCGATGTCCACGACCTTGGCGGCCTTGGCGGTGCCGACGCGCTCCGCGAAGTCGCGGATCGCTTCCGGCGTGTAGCCGCGGCGGCGCAGGCCCACGAGCGTCCACATGCGCGGGTCGTCCCAGCCGGAGACGAGGCCCTGCTGGACGAGCTCGACAAGCTTCCGCTTGGACATGATGGTGTGCGAGAGGTTCAGGCGCGCGAACTCGATCTGCTGTGGATGATGCACGCCGAGCTGGTCGAGGTACCAGTCGTAGAGCGGCCGGTGGTCCTCGTATTCGAGCGTGCAGATCGAGTGCGTGACGCCCTCGATCGAATCGGACTGGCCGTGGGCCCAGTCGTACATGGGGTAGATGCACCAGGCGTCACCCGTGCGATGGTGCGCGGCCTTCCGGATCCGGTACATGACGGGATCGCGCAGGTTGATGTTCCCCGAAGCCATGTCGATCTTCGCGCGCAGGGTCCTGGTCCCGTCTTCGAACTCGCCCGCGCGCATGCGGCGGAACAGGTCCAGGTTCTCCTCGATGGAGCGATTGCGGTACGGACTCTCCCGGCCCGGCTCGGTCAAGGTGCCGCGGTACTCGGACATCTGATCGGCCGTGAGATCGTCCACGTAGGCCTTACCCGCCTCGATGAGCTGCACGGCCCACGCGTAGAGCTGTTCGAAGTAATCGCTCGCGTAGTAGAGGTGCTTGCCCCAGTCGAAGCCGAGCCAGCGCACGGTGTCGATGATCGATTCGACGTACTCCTGGCTCTCCTTGGTGGGATTGGTGTCGTCGAAGCGCAGGTGGCAGCGGCCGCCGAACTCCTGGGCCAGGCCGAAGTCGATCGAGATCGCCTTGGCGTGGCCGATGTGCAGATAACCGTTCGGCTCGGGCGGAAAGCGCGTGATCACCGTGCCGCCGAAGCGCCCGCTGGCGTTGTGCTCCAGGATGAGATCCCGGATGAAGTTGCTGGGCTTCTGGCGTGGCTCGTCGCTCATCCCGATGAGTGTAACGCATGCAGCGCGTCGATTCCTCGGCCTGTCCCGTCCGCCCTGGCGCCGCGGCGCCGCCCGGCCGCCCGAGGCTCCGCGAAGCGGACCGACGTCAGCAGCGCGAGTCGTCGGTGAACGTGAGACTGAGCCCGCCCGTCGCCGGGTCGTACTCGAAGTCGTTGCCGGGGCACTGGAACTTCGGCGGCGAGACCAGGAGCCCGAGCACGGTGGCCTTGTCGGGCGGATACTGACCCTTCTCGGCCTGATAGCCGCGCACCAGGCCCTGGACCGACGTCAGCGTGGCCTGGTCGGCGGCGAGCCTGGTCCGCGCGAGGGGACGGTCCTCTTGCAGCTTCTCGACGGTCTTCGCCGTCGAGGTGAAATACTGCATCAGCAGAAAGCCGGCGACGGCGACGATCGCGACCACGATGATGATCTCGATGAAGCCGAAGCCGCGTTGGCTCATCGAACCGATCGTATCACCGGCCGGGGTGCGTTCAGGCGAGATGCGGCGGGACGCGCGGCGCCGAGAGAAGACGGGAGCGCCCGGTTGACGAGGGCGCGCGAGGGCGCGTAGAGTGACGACCCGCTGGCGCGGAGGAACAATTCGAGAGAGGAGTGCCGATGGCGAAGATGCTGGACGGCATGGAGGCGTTGCTCCGCGGAGAGGTTCCACCGCCGGCCGCGGCCACGCTCCTGGGCATGCGGCTCGTGTCGTTCGCGGCCGGTGAGGCGCTCGTCCAGCTGGACGCGACCGCCGCACACGGAAACCCGATGGGCACCGTGCAAGGCGGGATTTTTGCCGCGATCGCCGACGCCGCGATGGGCTGGGCCTACATGACGACACTCGGCGAGGGCGAAAGCTACACGACCGTGGAGATGAAGGTGAACTTCCTTCGGGCGGTCCGCACGGGCCGCATCGCGGCGCGTGCCCTCGTCAAGAACGCCGGGCGCACGCTCGGGCTCATCGAGTGCGACGTGCTCGACGCGGACGGTAAGCTGGTCGCGCATGCCGTGAGCACCTGCATGATCCTGCGAGCAGCGCCAGCCGAAGGGCGCTGAGCCGCTGACCGCCTCCCCGCGCCTCTACTACGGCTGGATCGTCGTGGGCGGCCTCTCGATCACCGAGACGGTGTCGTGGGGCATCCTCTACTACGGCTTCCCGGTCATGCTCCGGCCGATGGAGGCCGATCTCGGGTTCTCGCGCGTCGAGATCACCGGCGCCCTCTCGATCGGGCTCTTGACCTCTGCGCTCGGGGCACTGCCCATCGGACGCTGGATCGATCGGCATGGCGCTCGTGAAATCATGACGCTCGGCTCGATCCTGGGCGCGGCGCTCCTGCTCGCGTGGTCGCGCGTCGAGAGCCTCGGCGCGCTCTACGCGGTCTGGGCCCTCATGGGTCTCGCCATGGGGGCGACGCTCTACGAGCCTGCTTTCGCGGCAATCGTCGGCTGGTTTCCCATGCAGGGCCGGGACCGCGCGCTCCTCGTCGTGACGCTCGTGGCGGCGCTGGCGAGCACCATCTTCATGCCGTTCGAGGCTTGGCTGGTCGGCCGGCTCGGCTGGCGAGGCGCGCTCACCGCCCTCGCGCTGATCCTCGCGGTGCCGACGATTCCGATCCACGCTCTCGTGCTTCGGCGCCCGCCGCGGCTCGCCCCACGCGACACGGCGGCGCGGGCGGGTGCCCTGGTGCCTGGGCTGACGCTCGGTGCCGCGGCGCGGACCGGAGTATTCTGGGTGCTGGGGCTCGCCTTTCTCGCCAGCAACTTCACGACGAACACGGTCACCGTCCATCTCATCCCGTACCTGAGCGACCGCGGCTACTCGCCCACGCTCGCGGCCGCCATGATCGGCTGGATGGGCGCCATGCAGCTCCCGGCGCGCCTCATCTTCGGGCCGATCGTCACGCGCTTCGGCCACCGCATCGTCACCGTCGCGATCTTTGTCTTCCAGGCGGTGTCGTTGGCCCAGCTCGCAATGGTGCGCCGCCTGCCGACTCTGGCGCCGATGGTGATCATGCTCGGCGCGGCCAACGGCATGGCCACGCTGGCGCGCGCGACGACGATCGCCGAGATCTTCGGACCGCGTCACTACGGATCGATCAGCGGCGCGATCGCGCTCGGGGCGAACGGCGCTCGCGCGGTCGCGCCCTTCACCGCCGCGCTTCTGCAGGTGGCGCTGGGCGGCTACGAGCCGGTGTTCTGGCTCCTCGCCGGGGCGCTCGTGGTGGCGGGGATCGGCCTCCTCGCGGCGCCGGCGCGGGCGCGCGAAGGATGAGGTAGGGTAGGGCCGTGAGCGTCACTCCCCCGTCGAGCCCGAAGTTCACTCGCGCGACGAACTGCGATCTCTGCCGCGCCCTGAAGCTCACGCCCTGGTTCTGGGAAGACGAGATCTGCTGGATCGCCGAGTGCGAGATCTGCGAGACACCCATGGTGGTCTGGCGCTTCCACGGCACCACGCCGCCCGAGGCGCACGTGGCCCACATGCGCGAGCGCCTGCGCGAGGTCGCGACGGCGCGGCTCGGCGAGTTCTGGGTAGACGGTCACATGCGCAACATCCCCGACCACTACCACGCGCACGCCCGGCCAAAGGACGGCTTCTTCGGCTTCGACCGCAAGCGCTAGAAGGAGGTCCCGGATAGGACCCATGTCCGTGAAGGCGGTCGAATTCGAGCCGACGTTCGAGGGATGGCAGGCGGCCGCGCGCGCGCTGCTGCGGGAAGGCGTGCCGCCCGCGGACGTGCGCTGGCGCGAGACCGCGTCCGGCGCGCAGCCGTCGCTCATTGCCGACGCCACGGCGCCTTCATCCGGCGCCGTGCGGGTGCCGCGCCGGTTCCTGGACCTCGCGCGTCGGGCGGCGGTCGCGACTGATCCGGCGCGCTGGCAGATTCTCTACGAGACGCTCTGGCGGCTGGTCCACGAGAATCACGATCTCCTGAATGACGCGCGCGACCCCGGCGTTCGACGGCTCAGCGCACTCGCGAAGCAGGAAAGCGAGGGCGAGCCGGAAGGCGAGGGCGCAGCGAAGCTCGTTCCCGCAGGCGCCGGGCTCGCTGAGCTCCGCGTGGCTGCGGCGCGCTGCACGGGCTGCGATCTCTATCGCCATGCCACCCAGACGGTCTTCGGCCGGGGTCCGGCCGACGCGCGCATCGTGCTCGTGGGCGAGCAGCCGGGGGATCAGGAAGATCTCAAGGGCGCGCCGTTCGTCGGCCCGGCCGGCGAGGTGTTCGACCGCGCGCTGGCCGAGGTAGGCCTCGAGCGCGGGCGCCTCTACGTCACCAATGCGGTCAAGCACTTCAAGTTCGAGGAGCGTGGCAAGCGGCGAATCCACCAGACGCCGCGAGCGAACGAGCTGGCCGCCTGCCGTCCGTGGCTCGACGCCGAGCTCGCCGCGATCAAGCCGGAGATCCTGGTCTGTCTCGGCGCCACCGCCGCCCGCGCGATCTTCGGCGCTGGTTTTCGGATCATGAAGGATCGCGGTCGCTTTGCGGCGACCCGCTGGGCGCCCAGGACGATCGCGACCCTGCACCCCTCCGCCGTGCTGCGCGGTGAGGACCCGGCGCAGGAGGCGAAGCTCTACCAGATGCTGGTGGAGGACCTCCGGCTGGTCGCGACCGCCTAGCGTCCGTCCCAGAACTCATGTTTAAGCCGTCGCCTCCGGTGGGACGTGATCGTTAACAGAACTTCGCGGACGGGACAGAAATAGGAACGCTCGGGGGCGGGACCGGTGCTCCGTCCCCGAGCGTCGGTTGGTCTTGCGCAGCCCAGGGCTGCGCGGCCCGGCGTGCGCCGGGGCCCAGTGGAGCGATCAGTGGGCTAGGCGCGCCGCCCGTGACAGACCATCAGCGGCGCGCCACTCGAGCCGGGTGGTGTCTCCATCTACACCTCCACTGCGGTTAATCCCACGACAAGGAGGCGGCGCCCCCCTCCCGTCGACTCCAGTCAACTCCCGCGCTCGCGGTCTGTCAACGGGTCAGCGACGCACCGCGGCAAGCACATTGCCGAGCCACACCGTGATATCGGCGATCTCCTCCGCGCACACCGAATGCGGCATCGGGTACTCGTGCCATTCGACGCGATAGCCGAGCCCCGTCAGCGTCTCGTACGCGCGACGAGCACGCGCCATCGGGATCATCGGGTCGCGCGTGCCGTGCGCCATGAAAATCGGCACATCGCGATTCGCCGGCGCTCCCTCGGCGGCCAGCGTGTCGGCGAGCGGCAGGGAACACGAGAGCGCCATGACGCCGGCGAGGCGTTCGGCGTGGCGCAGGCCCGTGTGGAGCGCCATGGCTCCGCCCTGCGAGAAGCCGGCCAGCACGATCGCCGCCCCGGGGACGCCGCGTGTCTTCTCACGCTGGATCAACGCCTCGATCGCCTTCTGTGAGGCGCGCACGCCAGCGGCGTCTTCCCGCCGCACGCCGCCGTCATCGCGGATGTCGTACCAGGCGCGCATCACGTAGCCGCCGTTGATCGTCACGGGCCGCATCGGCGCGTGAGGAAACACGAACCGCACGCCGGGACGCGCGGGCAAGTGGAGCTCGGGCACGACGTCCACGAAGTCGTGGCCGTCGGCGCCGAGACCGTGCATCCAGACGATGCTGGCGGTCGGCGTGGGCGCCGTCTCGATCTCGACCGCGTCGAGCAGATCGGCCACGCTCAGGTGCTCGCGGGACGACCGTTCACGGCAGCGTCACGGGGGCCCGCGGTGTCTGGGTGAAGTCGAACGCCTCGAGCGGCGCCGCGGCCCGCCGGTCGCGGTCGGTCAAGGGCGCGAGCTCGAAGCGCCACTCGATGAGCTTCAGCACCGACGCGTGATCGTACTCTCGATGGCCGACGACGCCGCGCTTCGCGTACGGCGACACGACGAGCGCCGGCACGCGCGTGCCGAGCCCGAAGCGGTCGACCGCGGGCGGGCGTACGTGATCGAACCAGCCGCCGCCCTCGTCGTAGGTGATGACCACGGCGACGCGCGGCCAGTAGCGGCTCGACATCACCGCTCGCACCATCTCGCCGATCCAGCGGTCGCCCGCGCCCACCGTCGAGGACACCGCGTGGGCGTTGTCCTTCCAGTGCGGCTTCACGAACGCCACGGATGGCAGGCCGCCGTCGCGGAGCGCCCGGCTGAACTCGGAGGCGTCCCTGATGTGGGTGCGGCCCTCGGGCGTCTCCATGATGCGCCGCACGTACTGGAACGGGTTGTGGTGGGGCATCAAGCCCTGTTTCACGGCGTCGGCGCCCCCGCCCCAGCCGGTGGCGTACCACACCCACGTGATTCCGGCCGCGTCCAGCCGATCCGCAATCGTCGGCGTGGTCTGCGGCGCGCGCAGGATGTGCTCCGTGCGCTGCGGTGGATACGGCGGATCGAGATTGTTGACGACCCAGCCTTCGGGGTCCACCTCGCCGTCCTTGTCGGCCCGACCTTCGGGCCCGACGCCCGCCGCGCGCTCGGCGGCGGGCGCATCCGCATACCGCGCCATGCCCGCCGAGACCAGATAGAAATGATTCGCGAAGGAGCCGCCGTGGATCCCCTGGAACCAGCGGTCGAGGAGCACGAACTCCTCGGCCAGGCGCCATTGCACGGGGCTCGCCGCGCGGTCGTAGTACCCCATGGTGATCCCGCCGCTCGTCCCCTCCGCAACCCACTTGCCCATCGGCACACCGTCCGCGCCGGCGCCGTACTGCCGTTGCATGTGATAGAAGCGGTGGACGGGATTGTTGGTCTCGGCGAACGGCCCGACGTACCTCTGCAGGAGAAACGGCGCATTCGGAAGATCGGCGGGGAAGCGCGGATCGGCCTTGCGGTCGCGCCCGAGCGGTTGCGGCAAGGTGGCGTACGTCACGCCGCGCGGGTCGGCCTGCCGGCCGCGATAGTCCGTCAGCCCATCGGCGCCGGGATAGATCCCGAAGAGATGATCGAACGAGCGGTTCTCGAGGAAGAGCACGACGATGTGATCGATCGGCGCGCGGCGACCGTTCAGCGCCTCGCCGCTGCCGGAGAGCCCGGCGGCGCAGGCGGCCAGGACGAGGCCCACGAGGGACACGGCGAGGAGTCCTGGACGGCGACAGCGCATGGGGTATTCTAACTGACCATGGCGACTCCAAGACTGATGGGCGCGGAAGTCAAGCGCAAGGAAGATCCCCGGCTGATCACGGGCACCTCGAGTTACGTCGGCGACCTCGCGTTGCCGGGCATGCACTACGTCGCATTCGTGCGCAGTCCCCATGCCCACGCGCGCGTTCGCCGGATCGACGCGTCGGCGGCCCTGCACCGCCCGGGCGTCTTCAAGGTGGTCACTGGCAGCGACATCCGCAAGCTCTGCGCGCCGCTCCCGCTGGCCAGCGCAGGCGAGGGCGGCGGCGGCGACGCGGCGGCTAACATGGGGCGCAAGCACTACCCGCTCTCGGTGGACCGCGTGCGGCACGTCGGCGAGGCCGTGGCCGCCGTCATCGCGACGTCCGAAGCGATCGCGGTGGACGCCGCCGCCGAGGTCGTCGTCGACTGGGAGCCGCTGCCGGCGGTGACCGATCCGTTCGCGGCGATGGCCAAAGGCGCGCCGCAGATCCACGACGACGCACCGACCAACATCGAGCACCAGAACACGATCAAGGCTGGCGACCCCGACGGCGTCTTTGCCAAAGCCAAGCGCGTCGTCAAGCAGCGCATGGTGAGCCAGCGCCTCTGCGGCGTTCCGATCGAGGGGCGGGCGACACTGGCCGCGCCCGACCCGACCAGCGGCGGACTCATCGTGTGGGCGACCAACCAGGCGCCGCACGGTCTCCGCAATGATCTGGCGACGGCCCTCGGCATGCCGCAGAACTTGATCCGCGTGATCGCCCCGGAGGTGGGCGGGGGATTCGGCGTGAAGTTCGGCTGCTATCCCGAGGACGCGGTCCTCGCCGCGCTCGCGCGGCTCTACCGGATGCCGCTTCGCTGGACCGAGACGCGGGTCGAGCACATGATGGCGACCACGCACGGACGCGCCCAGGTCGCCGACCTCGAGGCCGCCGTCGAGGACGACGGCACCATCACGGCGCTCCGCATGCGGGTGACGGCGGACATCGGCGCCTACCCCGTCTTCACGTTCATTCCCGACCTCACGCTGTCGATGGGCATCGGCGTCTACAAGGTCGCCAACATCGACCTCCAGTCCACGTGCGTCTTCACCAACTCGACGTCCGTCGCCGCGTATCGCGGTGCCGGCCGGCCGGAAGCCGCCTACTATCTCGAGCGCCTGGTCGACGTGATCGCGGCGGAGCTGTCCCGGACGCCCGAGGAAGTGCGGCGGAAGAATTTCATCCCGCCCAGCGCGTTCCCGTACGCGGCGCCCACCGGTCAGAACTACGACACCGGCGAGTACGACCGCGCGCTCACAAAAGCGCTCGCGCTGGCGGGTTACGCGAAGCTCCGCGCGGAGCAGAAGGACCGGCTGGATCGCAAGGACCGGACCCTCCTCGGCATCGGCATGTCCTGCTACGTCGAGATGTGCGGCTTCGGCCCCTTCGAGAGCGCGGTCGTTCGCGTGGAGCCCGGCGGCACCGTGACGGCGTACACGGGCACCTCGGCCCACGGCCAGGGACACGAGACGGCGTTCTCCCAGATCCTCGCCGACCACCTGGGTGTGCCGTTCGACAAGATCGTGGTACGGCACGGCGACACGCTGAACACGCCGATGGGCAACGGCACGGGGGGCAGCCGCAGCCTCGCCGTGGGCGGGTCCGCGATCATCGGGGCCTCGCTCAAGGTCCAGGAGAAGGCGCGCCGGCTCGCCGCTCACATGCTCGAGGCGGCGGCCGACGACGTCGTCTTCACCGACGGCCGGTACCAGGTGAAGGGCGTGCCCGACAAGGCCCTCTTGCTCGAGGCGATCGCGGCGCGCGCCTACGGCGAGGGGCTTCCCGACGGGATCGAGTCAGGGCTGGAGGCGACCGAGTTCTTTCGCCCGCCGGCGCTCGTCTATCCCTTCGGGGCCCACATCGCGGTGGTGGAGGCCGACCGCGAGACCGGCCGGGTCACCGTGCGCGACTTCATCTCGGTCGACGACTGCGGCGTGCGTATCAGCCCGACGCTCGTGGCCGGACAGGTGCACGGCGGCCTCGCGCAGGGCATCGCGCAGGCGCTCCTCGAGGAGGTGGTCTATGGAGCGGACGGCCAGCTCGTGACGGGCACGCTCATGGACTACGCGGTGCCGCACGCCGACGACCTGCCGTCGTTCGTGACCGATCAGACGGTGACGCCCACGCCCCGCAACCCGATGGGGGCCAAGGGTATCGGGGAGGCGGCCACGATCGGCGCCACGCCGGCGATCGTCAACGCCGTGGTGGACGCGCTCCGCGCGTTCGGCGTGCGGCACCTCGACATGCCGCTCCGTCCGGAGCGCGTCTGGCAGGCGCTGAAGGCGGGCGCGCCCGCGGGCCGCGCGAGCGCCCGAGCCTAGCGGCCGCTGCCCGCGGACTCGAGGAGGCCGGTCGGACAGGTGACGCCGGTGCCGCCGAGGCCGCAGTAGCCGCTGGGATTCTTGGCGAGGTACTGCTGGTGATAGTCCTCGGCGTAGTAGAACTCGGGCGCGTCGAGGATCTCCGTCGTGATGGCGCCGAAGCCCGCCTTCGAGAGGACGCGCTGAAAGGCCTCGCGTGAGACTTCGGCCTGGCGGCGCTGCTCCGGCGAGTAGACGTAGATGCCGGAGCGATACTGCGTGCCGACGTCGTTGCCCTGACGCATCCCCTGGGTCGGGTCGTGGCTCTCCCAGAAGATCTTCAGCAGCCCATCATAACCGACGCGCTTGGGGTCGAAGACGACCGCCACGACCTCATTGTGGCCGGTGAGGCCGGTGCACACTTCCTCGTAGGTGGGGTTCGGTGTGAAGCCGGCGGCGTAGCCGACCGCCGTTGTGAAGACGCCGGGCGCCTCCCAGAACTTGCGCTCGGAACCCCAGAAACAGCCGAGGCCGAACATCGCCATCTCGAGCCCCGCTGGAAACGGCGGCGCAAGCGGATGACGGTTCACGAAGTGAGCGGCCGGCACCGGCATACGCTCGGCTCGGCCTGGAAGCGCCTTCTCTTTCGACGGCATCGCCAGCTTCGCTCTCGACCCCCACATAGGCTCGTTCCTCCTCGTCAGATCTTACCAGGGAGATCCGCGCCGAAGCGAGACCCCGTGGTCGGAGAACCTCGGACGCGTTCTGGGGCGCGTTGCCGCGGCCTGGCGCGGCGTGCTACCGTCCGGGCGTGATCACCGGGAATGCCACGACCTCGCGGCGACGCCGCCACGACGGCCGAGGGGAGCGCCGGGTCGTCGCCCTCGGGTGAGGGGCCGGGGATCACGTGCGCCTCAGCGTCCGGCACAAGCTCATCCTCTTCAGCACCCTGGCCATTCTCGTCGTGTCCTCGGGGTATACCTGGGTCAACCTGGTCCTCGCGCGGCGAGTGATCGAAGAAGATCTGAAGGCGCGCGCGATCATCTACGCGCGTGACGTGGCTGCCGCCATCGGCGGTCGGCCTGAGCTCGAGAGCGGTCCCGCGCTCCATCGGCTGATCGCGCGCCTCCTCGAGATCCGCCGAGGCGTGCTCCAGCTCGATGTTCTCGTCTTCGGACCCGAGGGGACGACGGTCGTCGCCACGAACGAGCCGAACGTCCGGCTGCCGTTCAGTCGGCGCGACGCCGAAGAGGTGCAGAACGGCCGCGTCGTCTCGCGCGCCGTCACCACCGAGGCCGGTCAGCACTGGGAGGTGATGGCACCGATCACGCTCGAGGGCGTGGTGGCCGGCGCGGTCGCCGTGAAGTTCTCGGCGCGGCGGGCCGAGGAGCTCGCGGCGCGGATTCGGTTCTGGGCACTCACGCTCGCCGCGCTGTCGCTGGTGCTCATGGGCGTCTTGATGAGCGTCGCGATCCAGCTCGTCGTGGACCGTCCGATCCGGCGCTTCATGGACGCGATCTCCTCAGCCGCAGACGACGGCGTGCCCGTCGCGGTTTCGGTAGCGACGGCGGACGAGTTCGGCGTCCTCGCCAGCCACTTCAACGAGATGGTCGCGCGTATCGGCCGGTTCAGCGAGGAGCTCCGGACGCGCATCGCTGAGGCCACCGGCGAGCTCGACCGGCGGTACCAGCAGGTCGAGCAGCTGAACGCGCTGCTCTTCGAGATGCAGCGGCGGCTCAGCCACGCAGAGCGGCTGGCGCTGTCCGGACAGGTCATGGCCGAGGTGGCCCACGAAGTCGGCACGCCGCTGCACTCGGTCGCGGGGCATCTCGAGATGCTCCGCAAGGACCTGCCGCCGGCCGTGCTGACCGATGATATCGGGCGGCGCCTCGCCGTCATCGAGACCCAGGTGGCGCGCGTCATCGAGATCATCGGCCGACTCCTGGACGCCACCCGGCGCTCACCCGGTGAGCCGAGCGCGGTCGACCTCACCGGTCTGGCACGCGACACGGCCGAGCTGGTTCGGCCGGGGCTCGCCAGCACCAAGATTGACCTCGACGTGCGCGCCGAGCCCGCGCTGCCCCTGGTGCGGGGCCGGCGGGACCAGCTCCAGCAGGTGATTCTCAACCTCCTGATGAATGCGATCGACGCCACGCCTGCCGGCGGACGGGTCGAGATGACGACCCGCGTCCGGCCAGATCAGATGGAAGTGGAAATTGCTATCGGCGACACGGGCCTCGGCATCTCGCCGGCGGATCGCAAGCACATCTTCGATCCCTTCTTCTCGACGAAGGAATCCGGACGCGGCACCGGGCTCGGGCTGTTCATCACGGCCGAGATCGTGCGGGAGCACAAGGGCAGGATCGAGCTCGAGAGCAACGAGGGACACGGCAGCACGTTCCGCGTCATTCTGCCCGCCGTGCGGAGTGGAGCGTGAGCGCTCCCTCCCCGGTGCTCCTGGTCGCGGACGACGATCAAGTCGCGCGCGAGCTGCTGGCCGAGGCGCTCGGCCGCGAGGGCTACCGGGTGCGCCTCGCCGCGGGCGGCGAGGAGTGCCTGCGACTGGCCGCGGCCGAGCCTTTCGACATGGCGCTGGTCGACCTCCGCATGCCCGACCTCGACGGGCTGGGCGTCCTGAAGCAGCTGGCCACGATTCAGCCCGACCTGCCGGTCGTCATCCTCACGGCCTTCGCCACCATCGAGACAGCGATCGAAGCCGTCACCGCCGGCGCGTCCGACTACCTCTCCAAGCCGTTCCGGATGGAGGAGATCAAGATCGTCGTTCGGCGCACCCTCGACGCGCGGCGGCTCACGCGCGAGAACCTCCAGTTCCGGCAGGAGCTCAAGGCCCGCTCCGGCTTTGAAACCCTGGTCGGCCAGTCGCACCAGATGGTGGAAATCTACAAGCTCATCGCGCGCGTGGCGAGTCTCGAGACGACGGTTTTGATCCAGGGAGAGACCGGCACCGGCAAGGAACTCGTCGCCCGCGCGATCCACGGCGCCAGCGCCCGCGCCGGCCGCCCGTTCGTCGTGGTGGACTGCGCGGCGCTGCCCGAGACTCTCTTCGAGTCGGAGCTGTTCGGCCACGAGCGTGGCGCGTTCACCGGTGCGTTCGCCGCGCGGGCTGGCCTCCTCGAAACGTCGGCCGGCGGCACCTGCTTCCTCGACGAGATCGGCGAGCTCACAGCGCCGCTCCAGGCCAAGCTCCTCCGGACGCTCCAGGAACGCACCATCCGCCGCGTCGGCGCCAACGACCCGATCTCGGTGGATGTCCGGATGGTGGCCGCGACGAACCACGACCTCCGGAAGCTGGCCGCAGAGGGTGGATTCCGGGACGATCTCTACTACCGGCTGAACGTCGTCACGATCACGGTGCCGCCGCTGCGCGAGCGGTCGTCGGACATCCCGCTCCTCGCCCAGCACTTCCTCGAAACCTTCGCCCACCGGACCGAGCACGCGGTCAAGCGCTTGGCACCCGAAGCGCTCGCGCTGCTCTCCGCCTATCACTGGCCGGGCAACGTGCGCGAGCTCGAGAACGTCATCGAGCGCGCGGTGGCGCTGTCCTCCTCGGAGACGCTCCTTCCCGACGACTTTCCGCTCCACCTCCCCGAGGAGTCGGGCCGCGCCCCCCGTTTACCGGCTGCGGGAATGACGTTGGAGGATGTGAAGCGCTGGTACGTGAACAAGGTACTGGAAGAAGCCGGGGGCAACAAGGTCCGGGCCGCCGAACTCCTCGGAATCGACCGCCGCACGCTCTACCGGATCCTCGAGCGCCAGGCAACTGAGGACGAGGGATGAGGCGCGCGCTCACGCTGGCGGCGCTGGCCCTCACCGGGGTCGGCTGCGTTTCGCCATCGCCCGCCCCGGACCGGAGCGAGCTGATCCGCGGCATCCTCGCGTCTACCGTGCAGCTCCGGTCCGAGCGCGACGGGGGCCTCCGCCGGGCGGCGTCCGGAGTCGTCGTCGCGGTGCACGCCGGGTCGCAACGCACGTGGATCGTCACCGCCCGGCACTTCGTCGACCCATCCCCGCCGGAGCACATCTACGTTCGGCTGCCGGGCCGCATGACTGTCGTGCCGGCGGTGGTGGCCTTCGTGAGCCCCGACCGCGATCTCGCGATCATCGAAGCGGAACTGCTCGACGTCGCACCCGCCCGCCTGAAGATGGAGGCGAGCCTCGGCGACGAGATCCTGGTCGTCGCGTTTCCGTGGGGCCAGCGGTTCACCGTGGTGAGGGGCATCGTCAGCCAGGTCGCTACGCTCACGGATATCGCCGGACCCGCACGGATGGTGTCCGCTTCGGTGAGCTACGGATCGAGCGGGGGCGGTGTGTTCGACGCGCAGACCGGCGAGCTGGTGGGGATCGTCGAGGGCTACCGTACCGCGAAAGTGGCGATCCCCGAGATGAAGGAGCGCGTGCTCGAAGTGCCGGTGGCGGGCGAGACGACACTGATCCCAGCGCCGGCGATCTTCCGCTTCGTCGTCGACTCGGGTCTGAGCAACTTTCTGCCGAGATGAAATGGAGCGCTACTTGACCTCGATGCTGGTCGCCACCTTCTTGCCGTCGCGCTCCTCATAGGACGCCTTCACCGACACGCCCTCCTTGAGCGTGCCCATCGAGAGCCCCTCGGCCACCCAAATCTGGGTGCCGTCCTCGAGGGCGAACACGCGATCGGTCGTGTCGAGCGACTTGATCTTCCCCTGGATCTCCTCGGCCCAGGCCCTGCCGACTGCGAACACGAGCAGCAGCGCCACGGCCATCCCGATCACCTTCTTCATCGCAGGCCTCCTCCAGCCGGGTCTTGTACGATCGTCGGGCCAGTCGCCAGGCGCCACCCCGACGTGACCACCCCCCATACGTGCAAGCGAAAGACCAGAGCCCGACGGAATCGAGAAGGCAGCAAACCCGACGTGTTGCGTGGGCTCGCGCTATCCGCGCCCCGGCGTCCGTGTGGCGGATCGCGACACCGCGAGGCTCTTCGCCTCAGTGCTCCCGACTCTCCGACCCGACCACCTGACAGCCAACGACAGTTGACAGAGGCCGAGGCAACGTCAGGCGCCTGCGGGCGGCCTGCCGCTGTGGCGCTTCACCACGGAGTGTGGTGCTTTGCCACAGAGGACCGACCCGCAGCTTACCTCCAGCGAGCCTAAGTCCGCGGGAAATAGGAGCGCCGAGGCCTCAGCGAATTCGGCACGCTGCTTGCACTTTTGCGTTACAAGTTCGAAAGTTCACTCCAAGGAGGAGACCACACATGAAGAAGATACTGGGACTGGCGCTCGCGCTGACGCTCGCGCTTTCGCTCTCCGCGGCGGCCGAGCAGGCGAAGGGGACGATTTACTCGATCAATCCCGCCGACCACTCGATCGTTCTCGACGACGGCACCCGGCTCTGGGTGTCGGAA
>WNFU01003201.1_pt1 | contig 21776 bp, 17 predicted proteins | sample 5400121 | NCBI WGS metagenome assembly WNFU01 (sample SAMN13153360, study PRJNA577476) | soil metagenome | isolation source: 100 cm soil or saprolite under grassland replicate 1 | place: USA:California | collected 2016-06-15
CGCCGTCCTGAAGCTGGTGGAGCGCGGGAAACTGGATTTGAAAACGCGGGTGTTCGATTTGCTGGGGCAGCGCGGGGATGCCCTCGGACCTTACGGCGGCAAGTTCGATGAACGATGGAAGCAGATCACGGTCGATCATCTGCTCCATCACACCGGCGGCTGGGACCGCGACAAAAGTTTCGATCCGATGTTCCGCCCGCGCGAGATCGCCAGAACGCTCGCCGTCCCGAGTCCGCCCGGTCCACGCGACATCATTCGCTACATGCTCGGCCAGCCGCTCGACTTCGACCCCGGCGCGCGCTACGCCTATTCAAACTTCGGCTACTGTGTTCTCGGGCGCATCATCGAAAAGGTGGCCGGCGCGAGCTACGAAAAATTTGTTAAGGAGAATGTGCTCGCGCCGATTGGAATCAAGAGGATGCGGATCGGCGCTTCGTTGGCCGAGAAAAGAGCGGACGATGAAGTGGGCTACTACATGGCGCATGACGAAACCGCCGATAGCGTGTTTAATGATTTGTCCTCTCCTCGGAGCCGAGGGAGAGACAAGCCCGCCCACCCACCCCCAGCCCCTCCGAAAGAGGGGAGCAATTCTCCGCGCGGCCCCCTCACCCCGTCCCTCTCCCCCTTGGAAGGGGAGAGGGTGTCCGAATCGCGGGTGAGGAAGCCGGACGCCTTTCGCGACGACGAGGGGAGCTCCAAGGAGCGCTCCGGTCCGTTCAAAGTTCCCTGGCCTTACGGCGGTTTCTGCCTGGAATCGATGGATGCGCACGGAGGCTGGATCGCGTCGGCGATTGACGTTGCTCGTTTTGCCGCCGCATTGCACGACCCGCAAGACTGTCCGTTGCTCGAGGCGAAAACGATTCAGACGATGCACGCTGCGCCGGAGCCGCCGGTTGCCCGGAACGACGACGGTTCATTGAAAGATCATTACTACGGGTGCGGCTGGCTGGTGCGGCCGGTCGGCAAAGAAGGCAAAGCCAATTACTGGCACACGGGGAGCCTGCCGGGAACCTGCACACTCCTGGTGCGCCGCTGGGATGGCGTCAGTTGGGCTGTCTTGTTCAATCAACGTTCGGACGACGACCATTTGCCCGACAGTGAAATCGACCCGGCGCTTCATCGCGCGGCGAACGCGGTGGTCGAATGGCCGAGATTTGATTTATTTCAACAGTACCGGTGAAGCCTCCGAGTCCCATGCCGGGATGGCGGTTGGTTGCGACGCGAACGCGGGGTCTCCAGGTCCACCCGTGAAGCAGCGCCGCCTATTGCTCATCGCCAACCTCAGCGCAGGGGGCAGCCGCGCGATGGCGGGCTGGGAAAGGCTGTTGGCCGACCTGACGGCCCGCGGGATCCATTACGATTACGTCATAACCGAACGCCCGCGGCATGCCGTTTCCCTGGCGCTTGAGGCCAGCCCGGGCTACGACATCATCGCGGCGGTCGGTGGTGATGGAACGGTGAACGAAGTGGCCAGCGGCATCCTGCTGGCGGGTGAACCGAAGACAGCCCTGGGCGTCATTCCGCTGGGCACGGGCAATGACCTGGCGCAACTCGTCGGCCTCCGCACGCCGGCCGACGCGGTGGAGGCTCTTGTGTCCGGAAACAGCCGGATGATGGACGCGATCGAAGTGCGCTGCCGCGACGCGGGAACAGAGGCCACGCGTTATGCGCTGTTGTACGCGGCGGTGGGTTTTGCCGGCGAATTGCTCAAGCGCACGACGCCGGCGGTCAAGCGGTTCTTCGGCCCGCGTTATTGCTATTCCGTCGGTTTTTTCCGCGCCCTGCTCAGCTTCCGGACGACTTCGATGCGCGTGCGTTGCGACGACCGGGAATTCTGCGGCGCAATGTTTCTCGTCTCGGCGGGCAACGCGGAGATTGTGGGCGCCGGCGCGATGCGACTTTCCCCCGGCGCCCGCGCGGACGACGGACAATTGAACGTCAACGTGGTGCAACAATTGGGGCGATGGGAGGTGGCGCGTTGGTTCCCGCGCGTGCTCCGGGGCGAACACATCGCGCATCCGAAAGTCCGATACTTCACCGCGACCACCGTGAGCGTCGAAAGCGAACCGGCCATCGACGTCCAAATGGACGGCGAACTGTTCGGCATGACGCCGGTGACGTTTGAGGTGAAGCCGAAGGCGATTCGTGTAATCGCGAGTCGTGATATGACCGGGTAACACCCGCGCTTCACGGGTCGATTTCGGAACGATGCGGGTTTGGCGGAATCCTGTTGGGCGAATTCCGGCCTGTTCCACAGTGAAAGAAACTGGGCTTGTATTTCAAAAAAATTCGAGTAGTAGTCACTTGACTAAGCCCGAACGTTATTGGAAGGACAATGCCATGCAAACGCCGCTTTCATTCGCATGCCGTCGAAGGATGACCGGGAGATATCGCGCTTTTACCCTCATCGAACTTCTCGTCGTCATTGCCATCATCGCCATACTGGCGGGCTTGCTCCTGCCGGCGCTGGCCAAGTCCAAATCCAAGGCCCAGGGCATCATGTGCATGAACAATCACAAGCAACTCGCGCTCGCCTGGCGGATGTATGCGGACGACAATAACGACCGTATCCCCTACGCGTATATCAGTCCTGGAAGTGCTCGGCAATATGAGGCCTGGGTTCAGGGACAGATGGATTTGCAGACTTCAGGTAGTCCCGCCGGGGCCAACACCAATCTCGCCTACTTAACCGAATATTCTCCTTTGGCGCCTTACGCCGGGAAATGCCCGGGCATCTTCAAATGTCCCGCCGACAAGAGCCTCGACCCGGTCAGCAGAAAGCCGCGCGTGCGAAGCATGTCCATGAACAACTGGGTGGGCGGCAATGGCGACAATCTCAACAACCTGGCCGGATTCTGGGACGCCGGTGGGCCCTGGAAAGTTTACACCAAACTCACCGACATGACGGATCCAGGTCCCACACTGACGTTCGTCTTTCTGGACGAGCGGGAAGACAGCATCAACGACGGTTACTGGGTCACCTACATGCTCGGATATCCGGACCAGCCGGCCCAGCTTAAAATCGTGGATTATCCGGCGAGTTACCACAACTTCGCAGGCGGCTTTTCATTTGCCGATGGCCATAGTGAAATCAAGAAATGGCAGGACGGACGCACCACTCCACCATACAACGCAGACCTGCAGTTGAACATTTCGTCGGCCAACAACCGCGATGTCATGTGGCTCCAGGAGCGGTGCACGCGGCTGAAACGATAATCCTGCCCAACAACCTCACGCTAAATCTGAAAATCCACCGGACGGGCGAGCTTGTTCAGCACTTTGATTTGCACGTCCTCATAGATCACCAGTGAGTTGGCCGGGATGCTGTGGGTCAAAAACACGTTGGCGCCGATGGTGCTGCCTTCGCCCACCACGGTGTCGCCGCCCATGATGGTCGCGCCGGCGTAAATCGTCACGTGGTCTTCAATGGTCGGATGACGTTTCTGGCCGCGCAACATCTGGCCGCCGGCGAGCGAACGCGCGACCAGACCGACGCCCTGGTACATCTTCACGTGGTTGCCGATGGCCGTGGTTTCACCGACGACCGTTCCGGTGCAGTGATCAACAAAAAAATGGGTGCCGATTTGCGCGCCGGGGTGCAGGTCCATCCCGGTGCGGCTGTGCGCCCATTCGGTCATGATCCGCGGGATCAGCGTGACGCGTTTGCGGTAAAGTTCATGGGCCAGCCGCTGGACCGCGATCGCCTCGATGAACGGATAGGCCACAATGACCTCTTCCCGGCTCAACGCGGCCGGATCGCCGTTGTAGGCCGCTTCCACGTCCGTCTGGAGAAGTTCGCGCAGCCGGGGAAGGCTCGCCAGAAAATCGCCCGTGAAGCTCCGCGCCATTGCGCGCAATTCCTTTTTCTTCACGTCCGGGGGAGGCGCATATTCGAGGCTCTTGTAAATTTCATCCTCGAGATGTTCCCAGACTGAATCCATCCGGGTCGCGGTTTCGACTTTCAACTCGGACGAGTGAATCACCTTGTCGTCGAAGAAGCCCGGAAACAACAGGCGCAACAGGTCCGCGGTAATGGCGGCGATCGCGCTTTTGGAAGGCAGGTTTTTTCCGTCGAGATGGTTGATCCCGCCGACGCGGGCGTAGGAGGCCAGGAGTTGGTCGGTCAGTTGGGTCACCGTCACGTTGTTCACGCCACGCAGTATCCCGCAGGGAATCCGGAAAGGCAAGCGGCGGCCCCAACTGTCCCTGAACCTGAAGGCAGAGCGCATGTGCCGCCTCCCGGAACCGATTAAAGTGCCGCCAGGTTTTGGACTGCGCCAGTCCTCTGGCGCTTTTCGATCTGGTCCGGGGGCGCAAAAGCGGCAGAGGACTGCCGCAGTCCAAGACGCTATCGCGGCAGCGCACACACCTCCACGGTTCATAGATAGTCCCGATGCGCGCCAAAAAATGGCGAGGAGGCTGCCCATGAACCGCAACGCAGGGCAGGCGGGACGCACTGCCCCACTTTGCAGGGCTCACAAAAAAAGCCGGAGCCTTGAGGCTCCGGCCGCTCCGAGCCGATCAAATTTACTTGGCCGACTCCTTCTTGTCTTCGCCCTTCTTTTGCCGGCGACCGAGGCCGGCTTTTTCCATCTTTTCCTTGTCTTCCTTGCTGATCTTCGCTCGCTCTTCCTTGTCGAGCTTGCCGTCCTTGTTGGCGTCGTATTTTTCGACGAGTTCCTTGCGCAACTTGCGCTGTTCTTCCGTCAGCCTGGGCCGCTTCTTGCCGGGGCTGTCCGCGTCCGCCGCGCGGACGAGGGCGGGTGAGAGGGCGCCGAGGAGAGAAATGGCCAGGGCCAATCCAAGTAGTTTTTTCATATGCTATGCGTTTCTTTTGCGACCGACCGCCCGGCGCCTGCCAAGGCGGCCCGGTCAGGGATTTGTTGGCTGGTTGGACGAGCCGGCCCGGCGAAAGGTTACGTTTGATTTGGTTTACCCGACGCGCAGGCGTTCAGGACGGCGTCCACCACCCGCTCGACGCCGACGCCGGTCATGCAGCGGAAATCAATCGGGCACTCGCGCCGGAAGCAGGGCGAACAGGCAGCGGTGGAGGTCAACAGATGATGACGCGGATCGCCCGGCAAACCGGGGCCGGTCAACTCGGGCGAAGTGCTGCCGAACAGGGCCACCACCGGCGTGCCGACCGCGGCGGCGACGTGCATCGGTCCGGAGTCGTTCGTCAGCAGCACGCGGCAGAGTTTCAGCAGCGCGGACAGCTCGCGCAGCGTCGTCCGGCCTGCCAGGTTCAACGGCGGAACGGCCGCAAACGCGCGGGTTAGCGAATCCGCCATTGCCGTTGCGAGCGCGACGTCCGCCCGGGCGCCGAAGATGAGCCAACGGCAGTGAGTCTGTTTTTGCACTGCGGTCGCCGCGGCGATGAAACGTTCGGGCGGCCAGCGTTTGGCGGGACCGTATTCGGCGCCCGGGTTCAGGCCAAACCAGCGCACGCCGGGAGCGAGTGAAAATCTCTCCCGGACGGCTGCGACTTCTTCCCCGCTGATTTCCAACAACGGCGGCCGCGGTTCGGGATTCGCGCCGAGCGCCGCGACCAGATGCAGGTATTGATGGAGATGATGAGCGGAGCGGCGCGGCGGGGCGCCAGGCGCGGCACGGGGAATGCCGCCAGGCCCGGAGGCGGCGAGGCGGCCGATTTCATACACGGAACGTTTGCGCATGGGAACGAAGTCCGCTCGCGGGGCAATGCGCTGAGTCAAAAACCAGTTCCGCAGGGGAGCGGCATAACCGACTCGTTGGGGAATGCGCGCCAGCCAGAGTTCGAGCGCGGACCGGTCCGAGTTGGGCAGCGCCAGGCCGATTTGAAATCCTGCCTGACGCAACTTCCGCGCAACGCTCCAAACCGTGTCGCGGTCCGAAAAAGTCAACACCGCGTTCAGCGCAGGGTGTCGGGTCCACAAATCTCCCAGCTTTTCAGGGGTGAGCAAGGTGATGTGCGCGCGCGGTTTCGCTTCGCGCAACCGCAGCAGCGCGGGCGTCGTCATCACGGCATCGCCGAGCCAGTTGACGCCGCGCACAAGAATTCGTTCCGTCTGCCCGCCGCCCTCAGCCCGGTGCACGTTCAAGGTCATGGCGGGAAGCCTCCGGCTCTTCCGGAAGTCGGCGAATCGAGATTGGTATTCGCGTTGGCGTCCACCGATTCGACACGCCCTGCCTTCGTTTCCGGCTGTTGCCGCCACTTGCCCGGTTTCCAGCGGTTGTGCACCCAGAACCAGTTCGCCGGATCGCGGCGGACCGCGGCTTCGAACGCGCGGTTGACTTCGAGCATCAGGATTTCGGCCGGGCGCGGCCGGCCGTGTTCGTGCGTGGGAATTTCGTCGCCGACCTCGACCCGCCAGCGACCGAGGCCGGTCCGGTAACAAATCGCGCTGAACAGCGGGCAGCGGTAACGCAAGGCCAGCACCGCCGGCGCCGGGCTGGTGGAACAATCGCGGCCAAAGAAGGAAAGGCGCAGGCCGTTGTCGCCGGCGTGCTGGTCGGCCAGCAAACCGAGCACGAGGCCGCCTCGGTTCATCGCGGCTTTAAGGGTGTCGGCGCCGCTGCGTCGTTCGAAGTAAAGGCAGCCGGATTTTTCGCGAAGCGATTGCATTAACCGGTTCAACGCGGGCTGGCGCAAAGCGCGATAAGTCGTGGCGAACTGATATCCCGAGGTGGACAGCGAGCAACGGGCGTAGAGCTCAAAATTGCCAAAGTGGCCGATGGCGAAAATGCGGCTGGGCCGCGGTCGATCGGCGTCCGGCGGGCAGAATTTTTCCACGCCGACGATTTCCACGACCTTTCTGATTTCATTTTCGTTCAGGGCAGCGGTCTTTACCGCGCAACAATAATTTTCTCCCAGCCGGCGGAAATTTTCCCGCGCGATCGCGCGGATTTCAGCCGGCGATTTTTCCGCGGCGAAGCAATGCCACAAGTTGGCCAGCGCGACGCGCCGGTGGCGCCGGTCGAGCCACCAGGCCATGGCTCCACCCCTCCGGCCGATTCTGGCCACGACCCGCAGCGGCAAGGCCTGCAATACGGCGATGAGGACGCGCGCCAGGCAGTAGAGGATCGTATCCATCACTCAGCGGAAACAGATTTTTTGAACGCAGTCGTGAAAATCTTTGGCGCCGCTGAGGATTTTGATTTCGACGCGCATGAAGTAGATCGGCAGATCGCGCCGGTCGATTTTGGGAAAGCGCACCGCGTCTTTCTGGGTGGTGATGATGGCCTGCGCCTGGCGCTTTTTGCTGCGGTTGATCACGTTCAACACTTCCTGCTGGCTGAACCGGTGATGGTCGGCGAAGCGCTTGGAATAGACCAGCTCGCCGCCGAGTTTGATGAGGCTTTGCTCGAAACTTTCCGGCTGGGCGATGCCGCTGAGCGAAGCGATGGGCCGGTTTTCGAGCCTTTCCAGACCGTGCCGCTCCCCGGTGAACACGTCTTCCAGATAAAGCGGGTGATGCACGCATTCGATGATGCCCGCGCTCGGGTTGAATTGCGCGATCCGCTGGCGGAGCGCGGCGGTCTTGCCGTCGCTCTTGGTGATGAAAACGGTGCTGGCGCGGGCCAGATGCGACGGCGGCTCGCGCAACGTGCCGCGCGGCAGCATCTGTTCGTTGCCGAAGGGTTGCTGGTAGTCGATCAACACCACGTCCATGCGCCGTCCGCGCAGTTTCCAGTACTGAAAACCGTCATCCAGCAGGAGCGTGTCGCAGCCGAATTTTTCGATCGCGTAACGCCCGCTTTTCACGCGGTCCTTGTCCACCAGCACGATCACGTCCTTGAGGTTGGAGGCCAGCATGTAGGGCTCGTCGCCGGCGGTTTCGGAATCCAGCAGCAGCGATTTGCCGTCGGACACCACCCGCGGCGGCGTGCGGTCCTGGCGGAAAAAAAACCGGTCGATCAATCGTTTGGCCAGCGGCGGCGGTTTGGAGCGGTAGCCGCGCGAGAGGATGGCCACCGTGCGCCCCTGATCGCGCAGTTCGCGCGCGAACTTTTCCACCACCGGTGTTTTGCCCGTGCCGCCGACGGTCAGATTGCCGATGGCGATCACCTGCACCCCGAGCGTTGTATCGCGAAGGATGCGGACGTTGTAGAGGAAACGGCGCGTCTTGACGGCGACCTGGAAAAGCTTGGAAAGCGCGAATAGCGCGGCCCGCATGAGGGCCGCCCGTTTGCCACGGCGTTGTTCAAAGATGACTTCGAGAACAAACGTTTCAACCGCTTCGGTCCAGGCTCGAAATCGTTCGCGCATGTGGGCGGAGTGTGCCCACGACGCTGGCGCGAAGCAAGCGGGCAGGACCAGACGGCCGCCGGCTGCGCCTGGTTAGCGTCGAGTGCGTTCCGCCGGCGGCCGAAAATGACCAATGACGAATCCCCAATGACAAAAAAAACTTCCAAATCCTGATGTCGGAACAATCAGCGCAAAGTGCCTGACAGGCGGGACGCCTATCCTACTTTCCGGTTTGTGTCGACGAAGCGGCGGACCTGAACGGCGGCCTGGAATACCTTCGATAACAGAAAGAGCCAGGCCCGCAAAACCGTGACGGGAGCACCACGGCGCTGTCCGATGATCACTTCGAGAATGAAGGTCTCAATCGTCTCAGTCCAGGCTCGGAATCCCTCGCGCATGTGGCCGCAGTGTGCCAATCGGCACGTCAGGAGGCAAGCGGCCAGGGTTGCGCGCCAGATTCGATTTGCCTTTGATGGCGATTCCGCAACACTCCGCCGCATGAGCCAGACGAACAAATTCGCCGCCTACCCGCGCCTCGACCCGCTCGGCGTGGGCAAAGACATTTCCGCCGCCGATCTCATCGACCAGACCTTTCTCGCTTACAACGGCGGACGTCTGCGCGAAGCGGCCCGGTTGCTCGCCGAGAAAATGCTTCCTGACGACGGCTTCATCGGCCTGAGCCTCACCGGCGCGCTCACGCCGGCCGGGCTCGGCAAATCGTGCCTCATTCCGCTGATCAAGGCCGGTTTCATTGATTGGATCGTCGCCACCGGCGCGAACCTTTACCACGACCTGCACTACGGCCTCGACATGGCGCTTTACCAGGGGTCGCCGTTCCTGGACGACGTCGAGCTGCGCCGCGAAGGCGTGATTCGCATTTACGACGTCCTTTTCGATTACAACGTGTTGCTCGACACCGATGCGTTCGTGCGCGAAGTCATCCAGGAGACCGAATTCCAGCGGCCCATGGGCACCGATGAGTTTCACTATCTGCTCGGCCGCTACGTCTGCGAACGCGGCAAAAAATTGAATTTGAAGGACAGTTCCGTGCTGGCGACCGCCTACGAATGCGGCCTTCCTGTTTTCACGAGCAGCCCGGGTGACAGCTCCATCGGCATGAATGTCGCCGCGATGGCATTGCGCGATGCGAGGCTGATGTTCGATGTAAACCGCGACGTCAACCAGACCGCCGCCATTGTTTATGAAGCGAAATCCACCGGTCACAAATCGAGTGTGTTCATCCTGGGCGGCGGTTCGCCGAAAAACTTCCTGCTCCAGACCGAGCCGCAAATCCAGGAAGTCATGGGCATCCCGGAAAAGGGCCATGATTATTTTCTTCAATGCACCGATGCCCGTCCCGACACCGGCGGGTTGAGCGGCGCCACGCCCGCCGAAGCCGTGAGCTGGGGCAAGGTCGATCCCGAAACATTGCCCGATTGTGTCGTCGCCTACGTGGATTCGACCATCGCCCTGCCGCTGCTCACGGCCTATTGCTTGAGCCGCGTGAAAGGGCGCCGACTGAAACGACTTTACCATCGACGCGACGAAATTCTGGACCAGGTCAAAGCGAAATATCTGAGGACCGGCACTGTCACGAAGGTCAAGACCAGCCGTAACGTCGGCCGGCGCGCCGGCGGTGCGGGACACAGGAAGAAGCCGTTCGCTCGATCTCAGTCTTGAAATAATGGGCGGACCCTGAGCAAACTCTAACCGAATGGCTTGGCGCATTCATGACAGCGTGCAGCGCGGGGAGATCGACAACCGCGAGCGGGGCGTGGTGCGCGGCAGGATCTGGCTGCACGGCCTCACGGAACCGGTCGTACTCGAACTCAAGGGCAACGCCTGTCCCGACCTCGCCGGCTGTTTGCTCACCTTAGAAAATCCGGGCCCGACACTCCCGATGCGGACGGATGCCCGACTGGAACCGGTGCAGCGCGGCACCATCGGCGATTTAACCGCGTCGCGGAAGGTGCGCGTATTCGATCTTCCGTTCGAAGAGGCGTACGAACGATTGAAGAAGAAACTCCCCGTGCCCGAACATCTGGCCAACAGCCTTTATCTCGAATGGTTCAGCGAAGCCAACGGGCGCGTGGTCGTTGAGAGCGCCGATTACAGGCTCGTCATTTCGCCGCCCGCATGGACGCTCACGCCGGAAGAGGAGCAACAACGCCAACGCGAAGCGGCGGACGGTTTCAACGGTTTCATGAACCAGCTCAGCAAAACGATCGAAGCCGAAAAACAGGAACCGCAGGAGGACCAGGAGTGGGACGAATTTGATTACGAGCAATTCCTGCGCGAAAGCGACGCGCGCACGGACAAATACATGGAGTTGCTCGACAAATATCAGGACCACCCCGATCGCGACCGCCTGATCGCCAAAGAAATGGGCTGGTCGTGGCTCGAAAAGGCGATCGAGGAAGAGGAGGCTGCCGGCGGGCGCCCGTCCGCCGCGGATGCGGAAGCAGGCAGCCAGACCGAGTCAGGCGACTTCGACGCCGGCGAAGACGCCACGCTGGACGTTGACGAAATCAATCGTATCTGCGCTGAAGCGGCCGAAAATCCGCCCCAACCTGATCCCGCCACCGAAGGAGTGGATTGGGTTCGGGACAAGCATGGCCACATCAAGCATCCCCTCTCGCTCCGCGCGTTCAACGGCGGCATTTCCCTGTGGCGCACATGCAAAGAGCTCGGCCTCGGCAAAACGGAGGACGATGACCTCGCCCGGCTGGTGAACGAATACCAGATCACCGGCGCCAAACTCGCCGGCGCTCTGGACAGTCTCGGCTATGGCCGCGACTTGCGCGAAGGGCCCTTCATGGTCGCCTATCTGAAGCGCGCGCTGAACCACCTGCACGCCGCGCAGGCCGCGCTGGAGCAGGTGGCGCCAAAGAATTTGCTGCCGGCCGATACCGTGGCGGCTGCGCGCGCTGAACTTTTTGCGATTCGCGAAGAAATGCTCCGGTTGATGAAGGAGTTTCGCGGAAAAAGATAATCCGGTGCGGCGCGCTGAATTGCTATCCTGACGCTTGCATTCGACTACAGAGCGATTCATTCTAAAGGTCCAGTTTGTTCGAGACACGCTGATTTGATCGCATGAGTAATTCGCCCGACACCAGTTTTGATCTGGAAGACCTGGAACTGCAGCTCCTGCCCGCTTGGGCCAAGCAGTCCCCGGACGCCAATCGCTACGCCAAATACCAGGGCGAAGGCGATGCCGGTCCCCGCGGGCGCGAGCGCCGCGAAGGGCGTGGCAACCGGCCCGAGCGGCCCGAGCGGCGGCAACGCGAGGAAGGCGGTTTTGGCCGACAGCGCAGGCCTGGCGAGGCACGCGCGGGCGCGGACCGGCGCGAGGCGGGCGGGCGGTTCGATCGGCCGCGGGGCGAGGAGAAACGGGAAGCGGCCCCGCCATTGCCGGATGTCACGGTGTCGTTCGTGCCGGAAGAGAAAGGGGTCGAATCGCTCGCCCGGCAAATCAGGCTGACCGGTCGCGCGTATCCGGTTTTTGACATTGCCCATTTGATCTTGAAACGGCCGGACCGATACCGCGTCACGTTCGGCGCGGTGAAGAAGCCCGAGGGCCAGGTCACCCAGCCGCTCCGGGTGTGCAACCTGGACGATACGCTCTGGCTTTCCGATCAGGACGCCGTGGAACACGTTTTGCGGAAACATTTCGACACCTTTTACCTGGCCGAGCGCACGCCCACGGAACCGCCCAAAGGAACCTACACGTTCGTCGCGCAGTGCAGTTTGAGCGGCGCGATCCTCGGCCCGCCGAACTATCACGATTACCAGAACAAGCTGCGCAAGCTGCACGCGGAGCGGTTTTCCCGGATGCCCTTCGATGCTTACAAGTCAAAGGTCAGAATCGTGAGAGACGAGGCGATCGTAAAGCAATGGATCGACGACCAGAGCTGGAAGACGGAATACAGTTGCCTCAACGTGGCTGAGGCAAAAAGGCTCGGCTCCCGCGAAGAGGTGGAACGACACTTCCGGGAAGTGCACCTGGGCAACATCATTCGCCCGGTCGAATCGCATACATTGCTCGGCGCGGCGGCGCAGCAGTTGCCGACGCCGGCGTTGCGCCAGTTGCTGCGGCGGGCCTGGGACGAACAGCAGCGGTTCCCGCTCAAAGTCGTCACCACGTTGAGCCAGCAGTTGGCCGCGCACGGCCTGCAATTTTTCAAGGTCAACAGGACCATCACGCACGTGGCGGTCGCCCGGCCGCATTACCTCGATCTGGAATCGACGCCCGTGTCCGAAAGGGTCAAACGCATCGTCGATTACATCGACGCGCATCCCGGTTGCACGCGCCGGCAATTGATTGAAGCGCTGGTGCCCTCACCCGCTCCGGCGGCCGCTCCGCCGTTGCCTGCGCCGGCAGAAGGCGGGCCGACCGGCGAGCCAGTCGCGGCGGTGCCGGCGAGTTCGGCGGCCGCACCGATATCGCCCGGCGACCTCCATGAGCCGACACAGGAACAGACCGCGATGATTGCGGATTTGCATTGGTTGATTCATCAGGGTCACGTGCTTGAGTTTGCCAACGGACGAATTGAGACCGCCCGGAAGCCGGCTCCGAAGCCGCCCAAAACGGAAGCAAAGCCGGCCGAAACCGGCAAGGAGTCGGGTGCGGAAACTCCCGCGGATTCCGCGGGTTTTCCTGCCACTGCCAACGCCGGGCCGGGTTCGCCGCCGGAAGCGGCACCGGAAACAGCTCCCTCAATGCCTGCACCGCAGCCGGCCTCGGAAGGGACAGAAAGCGCAGAGCCTGCGCCGCCGCCGGCCGCCGTGACCGAATCAACGGACGAAGCATCGCCCTCGATCGGCTAACGGGCGCTCGGCAGAGTACCGGCAAGGGAATACTTCATCGTTTTTTCCTTTTGCCGCAGTGACGTCTCTGGCAGCATTTTTTGGAAACCGACGGCTTTGTTCTCCTGCCCATCACCAGGGATTTTCACAACGTGTCGCCGCAACCAATGAAAGAAAAAGCCTACGCTCGCGCCGGTGTTGACATTGACCTGGGCAATCGCGTCAAAGCCACGCTTCCGCAACTGCTCGCCGCGACCCGCCGCCGGGAGGTGCTCGGCAAGGTGGGCGGATTCGGCGGGCTGTTCGCGCTCGACACGAGGAAATACCGGCAACCGGTGCTCGTTTCGAGCGTCGATGGCGTCGGCACCAAGCTGAAGATCGCCTTCGCGATGAACCGGCACGACACGATCGGCCAGGACCTGGTCAACCATTGCGTCAACGACATCGCGGTACTGGGCGCCGAACCGCTCTTCTTTCTCGATTACCTTGGCACCGGCAAACTCGAAGCGCACGTCTTTAGCGAAATAATCCGGGGCTTCGCCAAGGCTTGCGCGGAAAACCATTGCGCGCTCATCGGCGGCGAGACCGCGCAGATGCCCGAGTTTTATCAGCCGGGCGAATACGACCTGAGCGGCACCGTCGTCGGCGTCGTGGAGAAATCGCGGATGCTCGACGGCAAATCCATCACGCCGGGCGATGCCGTCATCGGTATCGCCTCGAGTGGCCTGCACACGAACGGCTATTCGCTGGCGCAAAAGATTTTTTTCGAGCAGATGAACCTCAAGCCGACCAGCCGCGTGGCTGAATTGGGAAACACCATCGGAGACGAATTGCTCAAAGTGCACGTCAGCTACGGCCCGCTCGTGCAGGCATTGCTGAAAAAATTCAACCCGCGCGGCCCAGCGGCATCCCGGCAGAGTGCGGCGGGCTCTCGCCGCAAGGATCAGCGGCGGTCTGCCGACGCGCCGGCACCAGCCATCAAGATCAAGGGCCTGGCCCACATCACCGGCGGGGGATTCATCGATAACATCCCGCGGGTATTGCCGCAGAACTGCGATGCGATCATCCGCAAAGGCTCATGGGAAGTGCTGCCGATATTCCAGATCATCGCGGCCAACGGCGGCGTCTCGGAGGAAGAGTTGTATCAGGTCTTCAACATGGGCATCGGCATGGTGGCGATCGTTGCGCCGGAAATCGCGGACGCAGCGCTGGGATTCATTCGCGCGCAGCGGCACAAAGCGTGGGTGATCGGCGACCTGACGAAGGGAAGCGGCCGGGCGACGGTCGTTTGAGCCTCAGGACTCCTGACCCCGTGGAAAACGCCTGAACCTGCTTTTGGCCTCCGCGACATTAAATGATCCGATCGGATCATTTAAATGTCGCAGGGTTCCGGGTCACATTGCTTCCATGGGTATCGTTCCCTGGCGGCCCCCGGCGGGTGCTTCGGCGCTGACGCCGTATTTGATCAACCAGTCGCGAAGATCGCCGTCCGATTCCGCTTCGACGGCCTCTTTCGCGAAGCTCCGTTCCTGTTCGTAAGCGATGGGCAAGGTCCGATTAATCTCTTCGTCCAGCAACCATTTGGTGACGAGCACCTGGCCTCCGCCGATCGAGAGAAAGGCCGCCAGCGCCGCGGTCGGCCCAAGCCAATAGTGTCCTCGGGGCGCGAACAACCGGGACGCCCCTCCCACCAGCCCGCCAATGGCCCAGGCGGCATAGCCGAATTCGAACCCGGTGGCTTTGGCCAGTTGAAGCCAGGCAAATGCGCCGAGGGCCCTCGTCGTCCTCGTAATCGGCCGCGCAACAGTCGAGGACGAGGACGAGAAGGAGGACGAGGACGATTCGGTTGCGGCTTTGCCGCGCCGGGAAATATCGCGGTTAGAAGCCGGCCATGAACCAAGGCCGGAGAAAGCCTAGGTATGGCGACCGGGCTGTCAGGACCCCTTCAGTAGCGCCAGGGCGTACTCACGGTTCATCCGGGCGATGAAATGCAGGCTGATTTCCTTTGGACACACCGCCTCGCACGAGCCGGTGACCGTGCAGTTGCCGAAACCCCCGGCGTCCATCGCCTTGACCATGTTGGCGACGCGCCGGTCCTTTTCCACTTTGCCTTGCGGCAACAGGCCGAGGTGGGACACCTTCGCCGCAACGAAAAGCATCGCGCTGGCGTTCTTGCACGCGGCCACGCACGCGCCGCAGCCGATGCACTGCGCGGCGTCCATGGCGCGGTCGGCATCGTGCTTGGGAACGGGGATGGCGTTGGCATCGGGCACACCGCCGGTGGAAGCCGAGATGAAGCCGCCAGCCTGGATGATGCGATCCAGCGCGGTACGATCGACCACGAGGTCCCGGATTACCGGGAACGCCCGGGCGCGCCACGGCTCGATGGTGATCGTGTCGCCGTCCCGGAAATGCCGCAGGTGCAGTTGGCAAGCGGTCGTGCCTTTCTGGCCGCCGTGGGGAATGCCGTTGATGACGAGCGAGCAGGTGCCGCAGATGCCTTCGCGGCAGTCGGAGTCGAAAGCGATAGGGTCCTCGCCGCGCGCGATGAGTTCCTCATTCACCACATCGAGCATTTCGAGCAACGACATGTCCGGAAGGATGTTCTTCGCCGGGTAGGTCTGGAAGCCGCCCGCTGCGGTCGCGTTTTTCTGGCGCCAGACTTTGAGAGTTAGATCCATTTGCGATTTACGATTTACGATGTACGATCCTACCCCGGAGTCTGTTTTCCTCGCCGAACGCGTAAATCGTAAATCGTAAATCGTAATTCACTTGTAGCTCCGTGTGCTCATGTGGACTTCCTCATAAGCCAGCGGCTCCTTGTGCAGCGCCGGGGGTTTGTCCGGCCCCTGGTATTCCCAGGCGGCGACGTAGGCGAATTGTTCGTCGTCGCGCCGGGCCTCGCCGTCTTGGGTCTGGTATTCCTCGCGGAAATGGCCGCCGCAGGATTCGTTTCGGTGCAGCGCGTCGAGGCAAAGCAGTTCGGCGAATTCCATGAAGTCGGCGACGCGCCCGGCATACTCCAGGTTCTGGTTCAACTCGCCGTTCTCGCCCGTGACGTTGACGTTGTTCCAGAATTCCTCGCGCAGCGCGGGGATGCGACCCAGCGCCTCCTTCAAGCCGGCGGCGTTGCGTGCCATGCCGCACTTTTCCCAAAGCAGTTTGCCCAGTTCACGGTGCAGGCTCGTGACCGTGCGTTGGCCTTTGACCGAAAGCAGTTTTCCCGCGCGGACGCGGATATCTTCCTCGACCTTTTTGAACTCGGCGTGGCTGGCCGAAGGTCTCGGTTGGTTCGAGGAGGCGAAGTAATGACCGATGGTGTAGGGCAGTACGAAATAGCCGTCCGCGAGGCCCTGCATCAGCGCGCTGGCGCCCAGGCGATTGGCGCCGTGGTCGGAGAAGTTCGCCTCGCCGATCACGAACAGGCCGGGGATGTTGCTCATCAGATGGTAATCCACCCACAGTCCGCCCATCGTGTAATGGACCGCCGGGTAAATGCGCATGGGCGTCCGATACGCGTTCTCACCGGTGATCTTCTCGTACATGTCGAAAAGATTGTCATAGCGTTCCCGGATTTTGTCTTCGCCGAGGCGTTTGATGGCGTCGGCGAAGTCGAGGTAAACACCGCGTCCGCCCGGGCCCACGCCGCGGCCTTGGTCGCACACTTCCTTGGCGGCGCGCGAAGCGATGTCGCGCGGCGCGAGGTTGCCGTAGCTCGGGTATTTGCGTTCCAAATAATAATCGCGGTCCGTCTCCGGGACCTGGCCCGGAGTTTTCGGACAGTCGTCCTTTCGCCGGGGCACCCAGACGCGGCCGTCGTTGCGGAGGGACTCGGACATCAGGGTCAGCTTCGATTGATGTTCGCCGCTGACGGGAATGCACGTCGGATGAATCTGGGTGTAACAAGGGTTGGCAAACGCGGCGCCTTTTTTGTAGGCGCGCCACGTGGCCGTCACATTGCAGCCCTTGGCGTTGGTTGAGAGAAAGAAGACGTTGCCGTACCCGCCGGTGGCGAGCACCACGGCGTCGCCGGCGTGGGAGGAGATCCCGCCGGTGACCAGGTCGCGCACGACGATACCTTTGGCGTGGCCGTCGATGACGACCAGGTCGAGCATTTCGGTGCGCGGAAACATTTTCACGGTGCCGAGGCCGATCTGCCGGCTGAGCGCCTGGTAGGCGCCCAGCAACAATTGCTGGCCGGTTTGTCCGCGAGCGTAAAACGTCCGCGAAACCTGCGCGCCGCCGAAGGAACGATTGTCGAGGTAGCCGCTGTATTCACGGGCGAAGGGCACGCCTTGCGCCACGCACTGATCGATGATGTTCACGCTCACCTGGGCCAACCGATAGACGTTGGCCTCGCGCGCGCGGAAATCGCCCCCTTTGATGGTGTCGTAGAACAGCCGGTAGATGCTGTCGCCGTCGTTTTTATAATTCTTCGCGGCGTTGATGCCGCCCTGCGCGGCGATGCTGTGCGCCCGGCGCGGACTGTCCTGGAAGCAGAAGCACCTGACGTTGTACCCGAGCTCGGCCAGCGTCGCCGCCGCCGAGCCTCCGGCCAGCCCGCTGCCGACCACGATGACGTCGAACTTCCGTTTGTTGGCCGGGTTGACCAGCTTCATCTCGAAGCGGTGTTTGTCCCATTTCTGAGCGAGCGGACCGCCGGGGATTTTTGCGTCGAGTTTCATGGCAGCCGTTTACAAATCACCAAACACCAAACACCAAACACCAGACAAATCCCAGGTCCCAAGCTCCAAACATCAAGGAGATGCCACGGCCCAGACTCCCATGACGACTGCCAAGCGGTTGAAATGGAGCTTGGCGTCCGGCGCTGCTTCGTCTTGCGAGCCCTGAGCTTCACTTGAACTCCTTTCCATAGCCGAGCAGGACCGCGATGGGAATGGAGATGTAACCGAAGAAGATCAGCCAAGCGGCGACTCTGCCAAAGCGATCAATCCAGGGGCCATAAACTTCGTTTTTGAATCCGGCGGATTGAAACATGGCGCCGACACCGTGCCCGAGATGCAGGCAAAGCAGTCCCACCGCCAGAACATAAAAGCCGCAGACCAACGGTTGTGAGAAGCCGGCGATCATCATGCGATAAACATCGTGCCGACCTTTGGCGTCCTGGAACGCAACAAAATCCTGTCCGGTGAAATTGATGGTTTTGGCCTGCACCGTGAAGTGGAGCAAATGATAAATCACAAACGTGGCGATGACCAAACCGCTCATCAACATCGTGCGTGAGGCGTAGCTGGCGACTGTGGGATTCCAATTTGCATAGGGAACCGGACGCGCGGCCTTGTTCTCCGCCGCGAGCGTCGCCGCCGCCCAGATATGAAGAATCACCATCGCGAGCAGTCCGACGCGCGCCGGCCAGAGGATCTCGGGAGTTGTCTGAAGGAAGTGTCCGTAGGCGTTGATCTGGTCGGGGCCGAGAAAAATTTGCAGGTTCCCCAGCAGATGTCCGATGACGAAGAGGAACAGCGCGGCGCCGCTGAGGGCCATGATGTATTTCCCGCCGAGCGAGGATGTGAACAGGTTCGAGACGATATTCATTCAGTTTTTGCCGAAGCCGTCGGAAGCCGGTCTTCGGCCAGCCGAAAGTCAGGCAATCTAATGATTTGCGAGGAAGAACGTCAATGCGCGGGACGCAGGTATAAGCGCGACTTGCCGGCGGGTTACCGCGGCTAATCGGCTGCCGCGAGCGTCTGCCGATCGGGCGGATTGCTTTGCCGAACCAAACGGAGTTATCGTGAGCTATGTTATTTGAACGCCAACGGCTGTTGTTGACCTTGCTAAATGCGGTCGGCGAGCCAGTGGGGCACACGGATTTCCAAAAGCTACTGTTCCTCTACACGCGTGAGTGCGAGGCCACGCCGAGCTACGATTTCGTGCCTTACAAGTTCGGTGCGTTCTCGTTCACGTCTTACGCGGACAAACGGAAGTTGATTGGGGATGGGTTGTTGGCTGACGACGACCAGAACTGGAAACTCACCGATGCTGGTCGCGCCGCGGCGCGGCGGAATGCGGTTGAGCCGTTGCGCGTGGCGGGATTTTGCCGCAAACATTCCCGGCTGCGCGGAGATGCGTTAATCGTCGAGCAGTATCGGCGGCACCCTTACTACGCCACGCGGAGCGAAATTTTGGAAAAGCTGCGTCTTGAGCCAGACGCGCTTGCACGGATCGCCGCTGCCAAACCCAAGCGCCAGCCAGCAGGCCTGGTAACGATTGGCTACGAAGGTCGCAGTCTCGAATGTTTCCTGAATGAACTGCTCCGCGGCGGTGTGACCGTGCTGTGCGACGTGCGGCGAAATCCGTTGAGCCGAAAGTATGGTTTTTCCAAAGGCACGTTGAGCAAAGCGTGCGACGGCGTGAGCATCCGTTACGAGCATCTGCCGGAGTTGGGGATCGCATCAGACCAGCGACAGGAGTTGAAAACACAAACCGACTATGATGCGCTGTTCGCGGAGTATGAACGCAAGAGTTTGCCGCACCAGCGCGCGGCGCTGAACAGAATCCGGAGCTGGATGGCGGCGGACGAGTGCGTGGCGTTGACGTGTTTCGAGCGATTGCCGCAGCAGTGTCACCGACATTGCGTGGCCGAGGCGCTGGAGCGCATGAGCGGCGCGAAATTCAGCGCGCATCATCTGTAACGGGCGAAAGCAACACATGACCAAGGAACGCATCCTTATTACGGTCAAGACCTATCCGACACTCTCGCGCAAATATGGGGAGACAGTCTGCACGGCGGGCGTGCGGGAAGATGGTTCATGGGTGCGGATTTATCCTGTGCCGTTTCGTCGGCTGGACGAAGCGGAGCAGTACCGTAAGTTCGATTGGCTCGACTGCGAGTTGATCAAGAGCCGCACCGACCCGCGCCCGGAGACGCGCCATCCGGCGGACATGAAACAGTTGAATCCAGTCGGGCACATGGGGACGGACAACAACTGGCGCGAGCGCCGGGAATTGCTGTTGAAGAAGGCAATCGTGCATACCCGATTGCAGACGCTCATTGATGGCGCGAAAGCGAACACGGTTTCGCTGGCCGTCTTCAAACCAAAGAGAGTGACAGATTTCTTTTGGGAAGAGGAAACCCGGGAATGGGACGCCGCGAAGCTCGCCGAGATGCGCAATCGCGGCAATCAGGGCGAGTTGTTTGCCGAGAAAACTTGGCGGCACACATTCAAGGTCATTCCAAAGTTGCCTTACAGCTTCTCCTACAGCTTCGCGGATGCAGACGGGCGCGAGAGCGAGATGCAGTTGTTGTATTGGGAAGCAGGAGCGCTCTTCTGGAAGTGCCTGCGCCGGGACGGCGACGAGAAGATGGCATTGGCAAAAGTCCGAGCAAAGTATATCGACGAGTTTAGCCGGACCGACCTACATTTTTTCCTCGGCACGACACAGCAATTTCATTTCGTTGCGCCGAATCCGTGGGTAATCATAGGCGTGTTCCCGATTCCGCACCAAAAGCAAATGGATTTGCTCTAGCCCATGCCCAGTGCCCAACCAATCCGGTTGCCGATGGTATGTAGAGCCGTCCTCGGCTGCGAGTTCCAGCACCGTCCCGGTGCGAGGAACAAGTGCGACACAAACTCCAACGATTTCTCATGGCGGCGGGACGCCGCCAGAATCCGCAGGCGGGGACGCCAGCGCTACGTCGTGATGCCGATATCCAAACCTGTCGCCCACTCACCACCGCCCAATGGCTCAGCACGCCTGCGCTGCACGCGTGGGCGGAGAGCGGTCAATCCCGTGGGCGGAACCGCGACTCGCGCGCGAGTCGTTCCCAGAGCGTCCGTTCGTTCTCGCTCACCCGCTCCGGGACCTGGACCTGAAGGGCGACGTACAGATCACCGCGCCCGCCGCCGTGTTGTGGCAAGCCATGGCTGCGGACGCGCATCTTTTGGCCGTTCTGCGCGCCGGCCGGGATTTTAATGCTGACCCGTCCGTCCAGCGTCGGCACGGTCACCTGCGTGCCCAGCACCGCTTCCCACGGCGCCAGGTCCAGGTCGTAATGCAGGTCGTCGCCTTCCACGCGATAGTCAGGATGTTTCGCCAGGCGGACGCGCAGGAACAAATCACCCGCCGGCGCGCTGCCGACGCCGGATTCGCCGCGGCCCGCCAGGCGCAGGCGTTGACCTTCGCGGACTCCGGCGGGAATCTTGACCTTGTAATTGTCCACTTTGCCGGTCTCGCCGGTGCCGCGGCACACCGGGCAGGTTCGGTGATTGATCTCGCCGCTGCCGCCGCAGCGTTCGCAGACCGTCTGGCGGCGCAGCGAAACCGGTCTGATGGATCCGTTCAAAGCCTCTTCCAACGTCACCATGATGTCGGCCTCCACGTCCTGGCCGCGTTGCGAATGTTCCCGAAAATCTTCGGAGAAAGCGGAGCCGGCGCGCCGTCCGCCGGTCGAGCCAAAAAACTGCTCGAAGAAATCACTGAAACCGGTGCCGCCGAAGTGGAAATCGGTGAAGGGCTCACGGCCGCCGCCGGAACGCCACGCGCCGTGTTCCCAGCCGGGCGGCGGGCGAAACTCCGCGCCTTGTTTCCAGTTGGCGCCCAGCGCGTCGTATTTCCTGCGTTTCTCCGGGTCGCTGAGGACTTCGTACGCCTCGTTGATTTCCTTGAATTTTTCTTCGGCGGTCTTTTTGTCTTTGGCGACGTCGGGGTGGTATTGCCGCGCGAGTTTGCGAAAGGCCTTGCGAATCTCCTCGTCACTCGCCGTGCGCTCGACACCCAGCGT
>WNFU01004640.1_pt1 | contig 21766 bp, 21 predicted proteins | sample 5400121 | NCBI WGS metagenome assembly WNFU01 (sample SAMN13153360, study PRJNA577476) | soil metagenome | isolation source: 100 cm soil or saprolite under grassland replicate 1 | place: USA:California | collected 2016-06-15
CGGGACCTTCGAACCAGTAGAGCCGGCGTGTCGCCGATCCTACCGCGGTGAGCGCCGCGCGTCCGCAATACTCGAATTCGACCGGCGCAACGGCGCCGCCCGAGCTCGCCGCAGCAGCGAGGCGCTTATCTTGGCAACATGTCATGATGGCCTTCTACGGTTTGAGTCGCGTGCTCGACGTAAAGCGTGGCAGATGGCGGTGACGCGCGATCCACGATCCGGTCGAGCAGGATCGCGCCACCCGAAAGCGCGGGCCACAGGAGCAGTTGCTCCATCCATGCGTTTCCGAGCGCAATCGCGAACGGCACCGCCACCCAAACGCTCACGCAATAGAAGCAGTCCAGCAGGTTTCCCCACGTTCCGGTTCGCGTAATCGTTCTAAGTCGAACGATCACTTCACCCGGCCCATCTTCGACGGCCAGCAGATGTGTTATCCGCCAGACGCCGAGGATGGCGATGGGAAACCAGGCGATCGACATCAACCGTTCTCGGCCGGCTCGAGGCAGAATCCGGCGCTGTCGGACGACACGTGGCCCACGGACTGGCTGTTGACGATTGCCCGATCGACGGCCACGACGCGGATCACGTATCCGCACGGCACCATGTCGGTGGTGTCGAGCGTCCAAGGATCACCGGGCGCGGGCGCCGTGTTGACGTTGCCGGAGCTCGGGATCGGCACACCGATGGGGGGCACGTTCACGTTCGGCTCGACACCCACGCTGTAGCTTCCGAGATAATCGTCGCGAGCGACGAAGTTGCCGCCGAGCGCTTCGCCGGGCATGAACTTGCCGCAGTTGCCCAATCCAGTCGTGATGTCGATCGACGCTTCCGGCCCCGTGTTGTCGAGTTGGATCACGTGCGTGTCACTGCCCTGGAAGATGCCGCCCGGGTCGTAGACCGAAAGCCGCACGTACCATTTCGCGTCGCCCGAGGAGTCCCACTCCGCGAGCAGGCTGTTGACGTTCGACGTGAATGGCAGGTAGTCGAAGCGCTTGGTGACCGGATTCGCCTTGTGCACGCTGGTGTTGCCGTTCTGGTCGACGACGACAAGATCGGTGAGCACCGGCGTGAACACCGTGTTGTCGGGACTCACCTCGACCTGGTACGTGTAGTTGTTGACCGGCGAGCCCTGTGCTGCCACGCGCGCGGCGAACGGGCACGGGCGGCCGAGCGCATCGGGCGCCTGATTGTTGGTCGCGAACACCGCGGTGGGCGTCGTGAGGCCGCTGCCGCCGTCGATCATCGACACCGGGATGCCGCCGAGGATCGCGATCTTGCCGGCCGGCGTCTGCGCGGTCGGCGCCACGTTGATCAACGTCTCTTCGCGATTGCCCCACGTCGGTACCTTGTTCGGATTGACGCACGGCACGGCGACGTTCCACGACAGGATTGCGCGGATGCGCACGACCGTCGGACCTTCCTGACACGGTTTGCGATGCGCGCTCAAATCGACCGGAAGACGAACGGCGTAATAGACGCTCTGAGGCGCCGTCCCCGCAACGTCGTAGACGGTCACGTCAGCCGTGCCGAGGCACGTCTCGAAGCTGCCGTTGTTGTCGAAGTCCGCCCAGAACGTCACGTATTCCTTGCTGCCATTCGTGCACGGCCCGCCCGAGTAACCGGAGGCCTTCTTCACCTGGATTACGCCGATCAGCGTGTCCGGATGATTCGGGTCGAGCCCGATGCACTTGAGCTCCTCGAAGCTCGTGTCGCCGTCGGTGGGGAAGAGCAGACCGAGGATGCCGGGATCGAGCTGAATGCCGGGAAGCTGGGTCAAGAACGATTCGGCGCTCAACGCGCTGTTCGATGCGACGAACGCGGAGAGCTCCTTGAAGGCGAAGCGATGGACCGGCACGCCCTTGCCGGCGTAAAGCGATGCGAGCTCCGCCGCGCCCAATGTCTTCGCCTTGGTCGCGATCGGTGCATCGAGATCGATGACCTCCTTGATCGCCGGCGGCAGCTTCACCTTGGCGAATTCGAAAAGGTCCTTGGGCGGTATGAACCGCAGCGGCTCGAGCAGAATCGTCGCCTCGCGCACGTTGCCCCAGATCGGCGTCCAGTTCGGCTGGTTGGGCGGCGGCGGATTGTTCCACGACAGGATCGCGCGCACGCGCACCAGCGGGTCGAACAGGCAGAGCTTTCGCGGCACCTGCGGCGCGAGCGACACCGCGTATTCGAGCCGCTTGCCGCCTTCAGTGCCGGCGGGAATGTTGTACGCCTGAAAGCTTGTCATCCCCTGGTCGACCCATGTCGCACCGTGGTCGAACGAAAGATAGAAGCGCACGAATTCGGCGGTTCCGGGTCCGCAGATGTCGCTGCCGTAGCCGCCGGGCTGGTAGATGTATACGACGCCCTCGAGCCGCCGCTGCTGCGGGTGATAGCCGACGCACCCGAGGTCCTCGTAGAACGTGTTGCCGGAAACGGAAAGGACAGACTTGAACGGACTGTCCGCAAGATTCCCGAAGTAGTTCGGGTTCGCGAGCAGCAGCGACTTGAACGATCCGCGTTCCTTGGTGAACGCATCCTGCATTGCCGCCTGGGACTTCTGAACTGCCTTCTTCAGCTCGTCATTCATGGGAGCTCCTGCAATCAAGAGTTGCATGGCGAAAGAAAGAAACGGGAACGGCGCGTAGCGCGCGCTCGTGCGCATCGCTTGCCGCTTTTGATCGAGTAGCGAGTAGCGACGGTTTGTATGCTACTTACGTCGCCAAATATGTCTGTCGCGAATTCGTCTGCGACAACGTGAAAATTCAGTTGACGTTCCGGACCGATTCCGAACGTTCAGAGGCGAATCAGCTCCGGCGCTTTTGTTCGGATTGTTCTACAATCGTTGGCCGACCTGGTCGGCTTGGCCGTGCTCGCAATCAGGCCCCGCTGATCGCTCGAAGCTGAGAACTGCATACAAGCGTCTGGTCGACGGTGTCCAGGTGAACCATGAGCCATTGGCTGATCGTCTCCGTCATCGCTTTCGCCCTCCTTGCTCCGGTGCGAGCGCAGGAGGTCGCGCCTTACGCAATCGATATTCCACCTTGGTTTGCGAATACCTTCCTCGACTTGCGCGAGGACATCGCGGAGGCAACGCGCAACGGCCGGCGGCTGCTGGTGTATTTCGGTCAGGATGGCTGCCCCTACTGCAAGCAGCTTATGGTGACCAATTTCTCCCAGCGCAGCATCGTGGAGAAAACGCGCCAACACTTTGTCGCGCTCGCGGTGAACATGTGGGGCGACCGTGAAGTGACGTGGCTCGATGGTCGCGTCATGACCGAGAAGGAGCTCGCACGCATGCTCAGGGTGCAATTCACGCCGACGCTCCTCTTTTTCGATGAAAAAGGAAGAGTGGTGGCGCGTCTCAACGGCTACTATCCGCCACAGCGCTTCGAACCGGTGCTCGACTATGTCGCGGGGCATCTGGAACGACGGCAAACGCTCGGCGACTATCTCAGGCAGCGGGTGCGCGAGCCGGCGAGTCCGGTATTGCACGACGAGCCGTTCTTCCTCGGACCGCCGTACGACCTGCGGCGCCAGCCAGGCGCCAAGCCGCTCGCGGCGCTATTCGAGACCACGCATTGCTCGCCCTGCGACGAGCTCCATCGCGAAGGACTGCAGCGCGCCGAGGTGCGCGCGCTCGTCGGCGAATTCGATGTGGCGCGGTTCTCGCTCGCAGCTTCGACCACGCTCACCTCCCCTGCCGGCCGCGCCACCACTGCTCAGGCGTGGGCGCGCGAGCTCGGCGTCACGTACACCCCGACGATCGTGTTCTTCGATCGCAGCGGCATGGAAGTATTTCGGATCGACGCGTATCTGCGGCCGTTTCACCTCGCGGCGTCGTTCGATTATGTGGCAGGCGGCGGGTACCGCAGCGAGCCGTCGTTTCAGCGCTACCTGCAGACCCGCGCCGAGCGCCTGCGGGCGCGCGGTGAAACCGTAGATCTGTGGCGTTGAGGAATCATCGCCACGCAGCGATTTCACGTGCGCGCGGACGTTGGAAATCAGGGCGGCAAGGTCGACAGTCCCGCGCGCACGCCCGTCGCCTCTGCCTCGAGGTAGAGCAGGTGACCGACCACGCCGCACTCCCAGAAAAGATGCCGGCATTCTACGGGGACCAGCACATGCCTAGATTCGAACTTCAGCCGGTCGGGTGAGCCGCTTCAGCTCCAGCAGACGCGGTTTGCGCATAACACGACGTTCGAGCAGGCGTTCGTGGATGGGCTTCGCGGCATCAACCGTCCGGTGGACCTCAAGTTCGGGCCGACGATTGCGCGTACCTCGTCGACTACGGGGCCGTGCGTGACTTCGGGCAGTCCGATCCCGCCAGCAAGTTCATTGATCCCGCGGATGCTCCGCTCGTCCAGATTCCCGGGACGGGTGTGATTTGGAAGATCTGCAAGCAGTAGGTAGGCCTTTGACAAACGAGGGGGCGGCTCCGGCCGCCCCGGCGGCTCCGGCCGCCCCCTTTGCTCGCAACCGGAGCGACCGGCTGACGGGACAAGGACTACATGCGCGCGCGAGTTCATGTTGCGGACCATGCCGGATTGGAAGCTGGCGCGTTTGGCGGCCGCGCTGGAAGCGGCGTTTGCGAGCAGGCAGCCTGCACCGGACACCTGCATCCATCATAGCGATCGTGGCAGTACGCGAGTGACGAATATCGGCGAGCTCTGAGGAAGTTCAAGCTGATCGGTTCGATGAGCCGCGTCGAACGCTGCAGCAGCCCCCAAAGCGGCCGCGTGCGGAATCCGCGAACATGACCAATCCGCGCGAAATGGTACGCGCGCGCCGGCTACAGGCGTTGCGCGAGCGCTTAATTAATCGAGCGCGGCCCGCGCCTGGACGTTCGCGGTTCATGCTTTCTCACGACGTGCCAAATCGCGAATCCGGCCCGCGTCCGGTCATTTGAGAGGCTCGAGAATGGCATTGCAGCCGCTCGTGCTTATGTTCTGTATGGCATTGTTGCCGAACGTGATGATCAGCGCGTTCTGGAAGCACTCGAGGTCAAATCCAGCGACCAGCGTGGCGGTGTTCGCGTTGGCAGTGACAATAGCGCGGCGCCCCTCGCATACATTGCGCCGCCGTTGTCGTATCCGAAAACGATGGCGGCAGCTGCCTTAGTGCTACCTGGTGTCGGGAATAAAATGCCGTCGCTTGAATTGTGCTCGCTTCGTACATGGTCGACCACGATAGAGGCATCTGCGCTGAATACAGCGATCCCGTGGCCTGCGTTGTCGCGCACGATGGTGTCGAGGACCATCATCTCGCCGTTTGCGGCGCCGTGAAGGATGCCCGCGGAACTCATATTGGAGACGATGCAGCTTTCAATGCGCAGCCGCGCTGCCTGATCCATGTATATGCCTCTGTCTCCTCCCTGTCCGTTGATGGACAAGCCGCGCAGCACAACGGTGGCGCCTGGCGCACTGACGGTGACGCCGTCGCCGCTCGTCACGGTGATGCCGGCTAGATTCCGTTCGGTGCGATGATCGATACCGATTTGGGGATGGTCACGGGGCCGTAGCCCGCGGAGTCCTGCACGATGACTTCGCCGCCTGCATTCGTGTGTGCGATCGCCGCGGTGAAGCTACGACAGGGCTGATTGAGGCTGCATGGATTGGAATGGTTGCCAGTCGAGGCGACGAAGGTGCGCGGCACGGTTGCGCACACCACTGACGGCACACAAAGGGCCAGCGCAAGCGCGCCGGCAGCGGCTATACGATTCATATCCAGTCGCGGCCTGCGGTCGGACTACACAGGCGGCAAGGCGGCTTTGTACGTCAAAAGCGACGAGTTGGCTTCGAGCGTCGATATGCAAGCGCGACGAGCGCGGCGGTCAGCAGCAACGCGGTGCCCGGCTCGGGAACGGTTCGGTTCCCGAGCAGCGTGACGTCATCGATCCAGGCGCCGCCTCCTGCCGTTGCGAGCGGAATGACGCCGATGTTGCGGATTTCCTTCCCGGCCGGCGCGGTAAAACTGAAGAGGCCGCTTCCCGTCACCGTCGTCTGAAACAACTGGTCGCCGCAATTGAGGTCACCGCAGACCGTCACGAGCGCGCTGGTGCCGGCGCCGAAGAGCTGGATCCACTCGCTGACGAACGTGAAGCCTGCCTGCAGCACGCGGATCTCGACGAACTGTGTGAAGTCGATGATCGCCTGCTGACCCGGCCCACCGCTCCCGCCTTCAAGCCCAGCGACGACGTTCGTGCCCGAATGGGCCGGGCCAAAGCTCGTCCCCGTGAGATTGAGCAGCCCCGAGATGCTAGGGAACGAATCCGCTGCGTTCGAGCTCAGCGCACCCGACGTGATGCGCAATGGAACGATCTCGTCATTGAGCTCGGACGCGTTGTCGAGCAGTCCACCTTGCGTGGGGTTCGTTGTCGGTGTCAATCCCGCCGGCAGTGTCTCGAAGTCGACAAACAACGCTTGAGCCGGAGCTGCAATCAGCAGCGCAACACAGCCGATTGCGGCGACAAGGTTCCCCATGGTCGTATCTCCTTTGGGTTCTGGGCGAACAAACCACCCGGGAACGTGGTGGCGCGGCACCGGGCGGCCAATGGCTAGCATCGGACGTGCCTATACCGCAAGTCGTGCACATTCAATAGGCTACAGAGTCGCAGCCATCGAGAGGGCCAGACGATGTAAAGCTGCCCGACGTCGGGATGGTCAGCCGGGGCCATTCGCCGGGCTCGATGCGATCAGCCGTATCCGAACCAACGGCGGAATCGAGATTGTTCGAATCGTGCTGCCGACGGGTCAGGGCGCCATTGATGACGAAATATTGACGGCAACGGAAGAGCTTACCGAAGCGTGAGCGACAAGGGACGTCTGAACGACGAGCGTGCCGCCATCGAAGGCACATTACGTAGCTTTGCTGAAAAGGACGTCGGCTTTGGTACGGTGCAATGACATCTCGAGATTCCAACGAGGCCGTTCGCAGGCCGGCGGCGCCTAATAGCTGCACCGGGCGCCGAGCTGATCATCCATCGCATTGCGAGCCTTCGGAGTTCAGTGGTCGGAAATAGCCTCAAATCGCGCCCGGTACGGGGTCGCTTTGCGCGTACCTTGCGAACTTCTGATCTTCGTGAGCGACATGGTGATTAAGCCAGTCCTCGACGAAACGAAGCGCCGCATTCCCGACTTGCCGGTCGGTCTCGACGGCCCGGATAAAGTCGGATAGTTCTACGAGCATGCGCGTGTGGATCCGCGCGTGCTCGTGCCGATATGGATAGTCCACAACGGCCATGTGATTCTCTTCGCTTGCGAAATGAAAGGTGGCGTACTTCTTCACCTCGTCCAGGACCCTCAGTAGCGTTCGACCTTCGTCGGAGGCAAGCGCTTCCTTCAGCTGCGCAATCAGGTAAAAGAGCATCGCGTGCTGCGTGTCGATGTAGTTATCGCCGACCGAGAGTCGAGGATCCCATTCGGGTAGATATAACGCGCTGTCCATAGGCGCCGAATTGTAACCGAACGGGTAGCGGACGACGGGCGAGCGAAAGGCCACCGAGATCCGGTCGCGTGCGCACCATCAGCGGAGGCGGGCCTCGGCTAGCCGTTCGACGATCGGACGGCAGCGCTGGCAGACGAGGAAGCGTTCGGCCGCGTTGACCGCTCGAGACCGGTGCGGATGTAGCGTCTCGGCCGATGCGTCTCCACCGAGCAGGCCGCCGACACAGTCACCGCGATGCAGCCTCCGCGACAACGACCCAGACAGGCGCGTGATCGCTCGGTCGTTCCCGGCCACGGAATTGCGCGTCCACACCCGTGTCCTTCAACCGAACGGTCGCAGCCTCATTCAGCAGCAGGAAATCCATGCGGAAACCCGCATTGCGTTGAAACGCCGCTACGTCGACCCAGAACGTATAGATGCGTTCAGTCGGATGCAGATAACGTGTCGCGTCGGTCCATCCCTGCGCGAGCAGCCGTCGATACGCGTCGCGGGTTTGCGGCTGCATCACGGCGTCCCATCGCCACAGCCACGCGTTGTAGATGTCGGCGTCGGTCGGAACGACGTTGAAGTCGCCGGCGAGCACGACGGGCCGGCCCACCGCGTACAGCGTCTGCGCGTGCGCGATCAGGCGCTCGAACCAAGCGAGCTTGTAATCGAACTTCGGCCCAGGCTGCGGGTTTCCGTTCGGAAGATAGACGGATGCGATCACGAGGCCTTTGACGTCCGCCTCCAAATAACGCGTCTGCCCGTCGGCCGCGTCGCCCGGCAGACCGCGCCGGATTTCCCTCGGCGTTTCGCCTTTGACGAGAATGGCCACGCCATGGTGTGCGCGTTGTCCGTGCCAGATGGCGCCATAACCCGCCTCGGCGATCGCGCGCGCGGGAAACTTCGAGTCGTCGGTTTTGACCTCCTGCAGGCAGACGATGTCGGGACTCGTCTCCGCGAGCCATTCGAGAAGCCGCGGCATGCGGCCGTTGACGCCGTTCACGTTGTAAGTCGCGACCTTCACGTCACGTCCGGTGCGAACCGAAGCCCCTGCTCGACGGACTAATCATCAAGAGGGAAAGCGCCATGGATCATCGATTGAACATCGTCTGCCCGACCTGCAACACGATCAATCGGGTCATTGCCGCGCGGCTTTCGGAATCGCCCGTGTGCGGAACCTGCAAAAATACCTTGTTCAATCGGCATCCGGTCGAGCTCACGGCCGCGAACTTCGACAAGCATATTTCTCGCAACGACATTCCTGTCGTCGTCGATTTCTGGGCGGAGTGGTGCGGGCCGTGCCGGTCGATGGCGCCGCATTTCGAGCGCGCAACAGCCGAGCTCGAGCCCAGCATGCGGTTTGCCAAGCTCGATACCGAAGCGGCCGCGCCCATTGCGTCTCGTTACCGGATTCGCGGCATTCCGACGCTCATCGTGTTCGAGCACGGCCACGAGACGGCGCGGCAATCGGGCGCGCGCGACGCGCGAGCGCTCGTCAACTGGCTCGCCCCGATTGCGAACGCGCAGCACGCGCCGGGCTAATCGAAATAATTCGCCCTCACGGCCGCGCCGATCAGATTCACGATCAACCGGCCAGCCGTGATGCTCGTGATCCGGTTCACGTCGAGCTTCGGCGTGATCTCCACGATGTCCATGCCGACGACGCGCCCCTTTTTCACGAGACCGTGGATGAGCTTCCGCGCCTGGTGGAACGTCACGCCGCACGGCGCGGGGCCGTACACGGCCGGCATGATCGTCGGATCCATGCCATCGGCGTCGATCGTCAGGTAATAGCGGCCGCCGTCGGGAATGCGATCGAGGATCGCGTCCATGCCCACGTCGTGCAGCTCGTACGCATTGATGAGATGCGCGCCGTACGCCATCGCCGCCTCGACTTCTTCGGCGCGCGCGCTGCCCTGCGCCCGAAGACCGATCTGGTAAATCTCGCCGATGTGCTCCATTTCCGACGCGCGCCGGATCGGGCTCGAATAGCCGTCCTTCACGCCATTGACGTCGTCGCGCCAGTCGAGGTGCGCGTCGATGTGAACGAGCGTGATCGGCCCCCGTCCGCTGTATGCGCGCAGCGCCGGTATCGTGACGCCGTGATCGCCGCCGATGATGATCGGCAATGCGTGGGCGGAGAGGATCTTGCGCACCGCCTGTTCGGCGCGCTCGTAGTGACCCGACAAGTCGCGCGGATCGCCGCGCACGTCGCCGCAGTCGGCGAACTTGATGTCGCGTCCGTCGAAGAGCGGCCCGCCGACATCGAAATCCCACCGCTCGGGCGAGCGGATGACGCGATCGCTCGCCTGCCGCACGGCGGTCGGCGCGTTCGTCTGATCGTTGGTAACTTCCTCGATCGTGTAGGGCGACCCGAACGGGATGCCGAGCACGGCGATGTGCGCGTCGAGCGCATCGAGGTCCATCGCGGGCGTCGCATAGAGCAGCGTCTTGTGGCCCTGCTTCGGCGGGATGGTCAACGGCAGTTGCATCGTAATCCTCCTTGAGAATCCGGCTCGCTCATTCGCTGCGCGCACGCGGAACGAGCGACACCATTTCGAACAGCAGTTGCGCGGCGAGATAGCTCGTCATGTTGCCCGTGTCATGCAGCGGCGAGACTTCGACGAGGTCGAGCCCGACGATGTCGTCGGCAACCGCGACAATGGCGCGCAGCGCCTCGACCGCTTCGAAGCTGTTCGGGCCGAACGGCTCGGGACTGCCGACGCCGGGCGCCGATGCCGCGTCGACGAAGTCGATATCGAACGTGACGTAAGTCTTCTGGCCCTTCAGTCGCGCGAGCCTTTGTGCGAGCGCCGAACGAATGTCGGGCCCCATCGCCTTCAACTGCCGGGCCGTGACCATTTCGAAGTCGTTCGAGCGCACGAACTCGATCTCACCTTTGTGATAGTGCTTGCGGATGCCGATCTGGATCATCTTGCCCGGCGCGATCAGCTTTTCCTCGACGGCGCGCCGGAACACGCTGCCGTAGTGGTACGGCGAGCCGAACTGCGAATCGGACACGTCGCAATGCGCGTCGAAATGCACGATCGCGAGCGGACCGTGCTTCGCGTGCACGGCTCGCAGCAGCGGCAACGTAACCGAATGGTCGCCGCCGACCGAGATCGGGATCAACCCGCGGTCGAGCAGCGACGTCGCGCCGCGCTCGATCGAGCGGTAGGTGTCCGTGATCGAGAACGGCGAGACGAGAATATCGCCGCAATCGACGATGCGGTGAACGTCGTGCGGGCGGACGTCGAGCTCGGCGTTGTAGCCGCTGACGCGGAAGCTCGCCTCGCGAACGCCGCGCGGGCCGAAGCGCGCGCCCGCGGTGCGCGAGCTGCCGCCGTCGAACGGAATGCCGACGATGCCGATCGTCGGATCCGTGACCGTTTCGAGCAGGGGCGCCTTGAGGAACGTTGCGATGCCGCAGAAACGCCGGTGATCGTCCGCCGCGATCAGATGGCCTTCATCGTAGCCGCCGGACGCACCGAGCACACCGGTGACGTAACCGGCAGGCATCTCGATTTTGTCGTTCATTCGATCGACCTCCGCGTGATGGATGCGAATTCGTCCGGCTCGGCGTCGTGCGTCAACGTGCTCGTTGCGCATCGACGGCGTTGCGAACGCGCAATACCGGCGCCACGCTCTTCAGCGTTTCGAGCGGCAAATGGCACGCGATGCCGTGGCCCGGTGCAGCCATGACGACCGGCGGCACGACGTCTTCGCAGATCGCGCCGATCTTGCGCGGGCACCGATGCTGGAAGCAGCAGCCCCTGGCCGGCTTGTCCATCGCCGCCGAATCGGCGCGCGTACGAGCGCGTGCGCGCGGCGCAGCGCCCGGGTCGGGCGACGGGATCGCCGCGAGCAGCGTCTCGGTATAGGGATGATAAGGAGGGGCGAGCACGGCATCGGTCGGCCCCTCCTCGCAGATGCTGCCCGCGTACATCACGGCGATCCGATCGGCGATGTGCACGACGACGGACAGATCGTGCGAAATGAAAAGATACGCAAGACCCAACTGGTCGCGCAGATCAGCCAGCACGTTCAGCACGGTCGCCTGCACCGACACGTCGAGCGCGGAGACCGGCTCGTCGCAGACGATGAACCGCGGACCCGTGGCAAGCGCACGCGCGATGCCCACACGCTGACGCTCGCCGCCGCTCAACTGATGGGGAAAGCGCTCGGCGTACTTCGCCGAGAGCCCGACTTGCTCGAGGATGCGGAACAAGCGCTCGCGCCGCTCCTTCGCCGATGCGGTCGAGAAATTGGCAAGCGAGCGGCCGACGGCCGCTCCGACCGTCTTGCGCGGGTTGAGCGAGGAGATCGGGTTCTGGAACACGATCTGTGCCGTGCCGCGAAACGTTCGCAATTTCATCGCGTCGTCGCGGCTGATGTCGCGTCCGCCAAAGGCGATCGTTCCGGCCGTCGGCTCGAGCAGCCGAACGATGCAGCGGCCGAGCGTCGACTTGCCGCAACCACTTTCACCGACGAGCCCTAATGTCTCGCCGGGCCGGATCGACAGCGAAACGCCGTTCACCGCGCGCACGTCGCGCGACCGAAACCGAAACCACGGGATGCTCGCGCCGATCGCCGGAATGCGCAACCGCGAGGGCCGAAGACGCGCGCCGAGCGAGTAGACCTTGCGCAGATCCCTGACGTCGAGCAACGTCTCGCGCGATCGCGATTCGGCATCGGGTGGCGTTCGCGCTGCGCCCGGTGGCTCGATGTTGTCGATCGACCGGAACTTCCAGCAACGCACTGCTCGCCGCGCATCGACGGGTTCGAACGCCTGATCGTCCGCGCTGCATCGCGGCTCGGCGTGTGCGCATCGAGGATGAAAGATGCAGCCGGACGGAAGGCTCGCGAGATCGGGGAACTTGCCGGCGATCGGGACGAGACGCGATCGGCGATGCGCCGCATCGAGCCTCGGCATCGACGCGAGCAGCCCTTGCGCGTACGGATGCGCGGGCCGGCTCAGCACGTCAGCCGTCGGCCCGTACTCGAGCACGCTGCCCGCGTACAGCACGCAGACCGAGTCGCAGATCCGGTTGACGAGTCCGAGATTGTGCGTGATGAACAGCATGCTCAAGCTGCGCCGGCGCCGCAGATCGTCGAGCAGATCGAGGATCTCGGCCTCGACCGTCACGTCGAGCGCCGTCGTCGGCTCGTCGAGGATCACCAGCGCCGGATCGCAGATCAGCGCCGTGGCGATCAGCGCGCGCTGCTGCATGCCGCCGCTCAGCTGATGCGGATAGGCGCGCGCGAGCTCGCGCGGATTGGGCAGCCCGACCTCGGCGAGCGCGCCGACCGCTTTCTCGAGCGCGGCCGCTTGCGATACTTGCTGATGGAACACGAGCGGCTCCGCGACCTGCACGCCGATCGTAAGCGCAGGATTGAGCGACGTGAACGGATCCTGGAACACGACGCTCAATTCATTGCCGCGCAGCGCTTGCCGTTCGGCCGAGCTCAGACGACGAAGATCGCGGCCCTTGAACAGGATCGTGCCGTCGTGGATCGTCGCTTCGCGCCCGAGCAAGCCCATGATCGCAAGCGATACCGTGCTCTTGCCCGATCCCGACTCGCCGACAAGCGCCAACGTTTCGCCCGCGCCGATCGAAAAGCTCACATCGCGCAGCGCACGCAGGCGTGCGCTACGCGTCGCGTAGCTGACCGTCAGCGATCGGACGTCGAGAACCGGCAGCGGCGGCGCGACGGCATTCACGGTGCGCGTGCGCTCCGCATCCGCGGATCGAGCACCTCGCGCAGGCCATCGCCCAGCAGATTGACAGCGATGACCGTCACGCACATCGCGATGCCGGGCGCAAGGGTAATCCAGGGTGCACGCTCGATGAACGCGCGCGCCTCGCTGATCATCAGTCCCCAGTCGGCGGTCGGCGGCTGCGCGCCGAGTCCGAGAAAGCTGAGCGCGGCGCCGAGCAGAATCGCGAACGTGATGCGAAGACTTCCCTCGACGACGATCGGCGGCCACGCGTTCGGCAGGATCTCCGAGATCAGGATGTGCCACGCGCCGTCGCCGCGCGCCTTCGCCGCGAGGATGAATTCCTCCTGCGCGATCTCGAGCGTGACGCTGCGGGTCAGACGTACGATGGGCGGAACGTAGACGATGCTCACGGCGAGCATCGCCTTCCACAACGCGGGCGTCGTGACGGCAAGCACGAGCAGGCCGAGCAGGATCGGCGGGAACGACATCAGCACGTCCGTCGTGCGCATGATCGCTTCGTCGATGCGGCCGCGGCGGTAGCCGGCAACGAGTCCCAGCGGCACGCCGACGGCGAGCGCGAAGGCCGTCGCGCCGAAGCCCATCAGCAGCGTCGGGCGCGCGCCGACCAGCGTGCGGCTCAGCACGTCACGACCGTACTCGTCGGTGCCGAACCAGTGCGCAGCGCTCGGCGGCTTCAGTCGCGCCATGATGCTCATTTCGTCGTACGGGTACGGCGTGACGAACGTCGCAACGGCGGCGAGTGCCACGATCAGCAACACGATCAGCGCACCCGCGACGAGCGTCGCGGGCAGGCGCGACGCATGCGCGCCTGCATCGGGCCGCTGCCAAGCGGCGTCAGCCAGCAGCCCGGCCATAGCGGATCTTCGGATTGAAATACGCGTACAGCAGGTCGGCGGCGAGATTCGCGAAGCAGTAGATCGCGGCGACGACGAGGATGCTCGCCTGGATCAGCGGCAGGTCGCGCCGCTCGATCGCGAACAGCAGCAGCCGTCCGAGGCCTGGGTACGAGAACACCGTCTCGACGACGACGATGCCGCCGATCAGCCAGCCGACGTCGATCGCGAGCACGGTGATCGTCGGCAGCAGCGCGTTGCGAAGCGCGTGGCGTACGAGCACGACGCGCTCGGGCAGCCCCTTCGCCCGCGCGTAGAGCACGTAAGGGCTGCGTAACGTCTCGAGCATGCTCGAGCGCGTCATCCGCGACACGTGCGCGATCAGCGCGAACGTGAGTGTCGCTGCCGGCAGCACGAGATGCCTGATCGACGTGCCGAAGCTTGCCGACGGATCGGCCGCTCCGCCGGAGGGCAGCCAGCGCAGATAGCCGGCGAAGACGAGAATCAGCACGATGCCCCAGAAGAATTCCGGCACGGAGATGCCGAAGAACGTGAACACCGATATGCCGTGATCGAGCGCGCTGTTGTGCCGGATCGCCGCGACCAGGCCCAGCGCGATGCCGATGACGGCGACCAGCACGAACGACACGACGGCGAGCTTCGCCGAGTTGGCGAGCGCATCACGCAGCATCGGCCCGATCGGCCGCTCCATGATCAGCGACTGCCCGAGGTCACCCGACAGAATGCCGCCCGCCCAGCGCGAGTACTGGATCACCCAAGGGTCGTGCAGGCCGAGCTTCGCCTCGATCGCGGCGATGACGTCCGGCGTCGCGAACTGCCCGGCGATCATCTGCGCGACGTTGCCGGGCATGCCCTGCGTGATCGTGAAGATCAGAATCGAGATGATGACGAGGATCAACCCGATCCACGCTACGCGTCGCGCGATGTAGAAGCCCATGGACGGCGGCCGTTAACGAAACGCGAAAAGCAGATTCCTCGCCCGAAAAACCATCGGGCTCGGAATGACACCGAAGCGTTCCGCCGCTTCGCTTACTGCACCGTCACCTTGCGAAGGTCGAGCCACATCATCGGGCTCGACTGGAAGCCCTTCACGTTCTTGCGATACGCGTTCATGTGGTTGATCACGTACGGGATCACGCCCGGCGGATCCTCGAGCGCGAGCTGCTGAAACTTGAGGTAGTAGCTCTTCTGGTCCGCCTCGGTGCGCGCCGCGCGCGCGCCTTCGAGGATCTTGTCCATGTCCGCGTTCTTGTAGTTCCACAGCGTCGTGTTCCACGATCCGTTCGCGTGGTACCACGGATAGATCGAGGCGTCGATCGTCGGCCGGCTGTAGAAGCCGTCGACGTAGAACGCCTGCTTGCCCTCGACTTCGCCGATGAACTTGTCCCACGGCACGCGCTGGATGTCGACCTTGACGTTGATCGGCTTCAGCATCTCGCGTACGGCGAGGCCGATGCGCTCGCGCGTGGGTCGTCCCACCGGCGTGTACATCGTGATCGTGAAGCCGTCGGGGTAGCCTGCCTCTGCGAGCAGCTTCTTCGCCTGCGCAATGTCGGGGCCGGTGATCTTGACGTCGTTGTTGTAGTACGGGTGACCCGGCGGGATCATTGTGTGCGTCGGTGTGCCGTAACCGAACAGCGCCAGCTCGACCATCGCCTTCTTGTCGATCGCGAGCGCGATCGCCCGGCGCACGCGCGAATCGTTGAACGGCTTGTGCGCACCGTTCATGATGATGCCGTCCCATGTCGACGTCGGCACCGAGTCGATCGCGATGTTCGGGTTCTTCTTGAACTGGTCGATCGATTCGAGCGGCAGGTTCCACACCAGATCGACTTCGCCCGTCTCGAGCGCGGCCGCCTGCGCGGCGCTCTCGGGCATGATCCGCAGGATGACCTGATCGAGCTGCGGCACGCCTTGAACGTAGTAGTCGGCGAATTTCTCGAGCTCGACGCGATCGCCGGGCACGAACGCCTTCAGCTTGAACGGCCCGCTGCCGATCGGCGCGCGCGCGAGCGTGTCGAGCTTGTCGCGCGGCACGATGCGCGCCTGGCGGTCGCTGAAGATGTCGGCGAGCCCGGCGTACGGCGCCTTCAGATAGAAGCGCACCGTGTACGGATCGACGGCCTCCATCCGCTCGATCAGCTCGAAGTTGACGCGCGTGACCGAGCCGGTCTCCTTGTCCTGGATGCGCTTGACCGTCGTGATGACGTCCTGCGCGTCGACCTCGCGCCCGCTGTGGAACTTGACGCCCTTGCGCAGGTAGAACGTCCACGTCTTCAAGTCATCGCTCGACGTCCACCGCTCGGCGATGTCCGGTTTGACGCGGCCATCGCGGTCGATTTCGGTGAGCCCGCCGAACACGAGGAAGTTGACGATGTACTCCTCGCCGATCTTCGTCTTGGCGGGATCGAGCGTGTTGAGATTCGACGGAACGGCAACCTTCAACGTGCCCGCCCCGATCGCCGGTTGCGCCCAGCCGAACCAGGCCGCGACCAAAGCCATTGTCAGCCCAACGATTCGCCGCATTTCACTTCCTCCTGATTGCATGGATCGAGCAAGCCTGTTCCGGCTGCTTCCGCTACCCAGCCGCCGCTATCGAGGCTGGTCGAATACGGCGCCGAGGAACTCCGCGATCATCGTCGTCGTCAGCAGGCACGTCTGACCGTGATGGTCGAGAAACGGATTGACCTCGACGACGTCGAATCCGACGACCTTTCCTTTCGTCGCGATGCCCTGCAGCAGCTCGCGAACCTCGTGGTAGAGCAGGCCGTCGACGGTCGGCGAGCCGGTGCCCGGCGCAATCGACGGGTCGAGCCCGTCGATGTCGACCGATACGTAGATATTGTTCATGCTCGGCATGCGCTCGAGAATCACCTTCGGGCCGAGCTCGCGGATCATCTGCCGCGTGAAGATGCGGGCGCCGAACTTGAGCGCGTCATTGTAATCGCCTTCGCGCGAGCGCAAGTCGCGGATTCCCAGATGCGTCATGTTGCGCACGAACGGCAATTCGCTGATGCGACGAAACGGGCTGCCGTTGGCGAACTTGATGCCGTCGACGTGATCGATCCAGTCGAGGTGGGCATCGAAGTGAACGATGTCCAGAGGCGCGAACCGCTCGAATGCGCGCACGAGCGGGTACGTGACCGAATGATCGCCGCCGAGCATCACGGGAAGCGCCTTGCTGTCGAGGATCGCCGTGACGCTGTCGGTCATCAGGCGCATGTTGCGCTCGATGTCGTAGTACGCGACGTCGACATCGCCGCAATCGACGATGCGCGTGTTCGTGAGCTTGCGCCTCTTCGTATTGATGTCCCAGTATCCCGCTCCACCCTTCCATGATCCCCACCCGCTGTAGCGAACCGAATAATTGCGGATCTCGCGCGGGCCGAATCGCGTGCCGGGGCGGAAGCCGATGCCGGCATCATACGGAACGCCCAGTACGGCGACGTCGGCGTCGATCTTCGAGAAGTCCTCGCAGATCGGCGATTTCATGAAGCTCACCAAGCCCACGCTCGGGAGATTGGCTTCATAGCGCTGCATCAACCCCTCCATTTTCACAACGACAGGAATACCGCGGATCGCGGCTTTTCCCGATCGCGGGTCGGGCGATTGTCTGCCTGCGCCGGTCGGTTTGGCAAATCGCGCGCAGCGATGAGCCGCGCGCGGCCAACCGACGCGCGTGCCCTAGCGAGCTCGAGCGTCAAACGCCCGTGGGATAGGTTTCGGGCGCTTCCTCGTCGATCCAGCCCGCGCTGCGGTCGAGCGGCTCGAGCGCGTGCGTCTCGTCGAAATGGATCATCGCATCGAACTGCTGCGGCAGCCGCGTATGGAAATAGTGGCTGACGCGCTCGGTCTCGGGCAGATAGATCACGCCGATGGCGCGTTGCAGCCGGCGAGTCTGCAGTGCACGGCGCAGCGGCTCGCTGTCGCGCAGCAGCAGCATGAAGCGCGCAAGCCCGACATCGTGGAAGAGATCCTCGTAACTGTCGGCGAGTCCCGGCCGCACGCGCTTGCGCTCGGCGTCGCCGCCCCAGTCGGATGCAGCCGTTACCGTTCCGCGGTTCGTGCTGAAGCCGATCAGAATGCTTTCGCCCGGGTACTGTTCGCGAACGAGCTGGCCGACGTTCCATTCGCCCGCCTCGCCCATCTCGGTGGCGCTTGCATCGCCCAGATGCGAATTGTGCGCCCACACGGCGATGCGCGTCGTTCGGCCCTGTCGCCCGAGATGCGTGTCGAGCGCCTGCAGCGTCTCCACCATATGCCGGTCGCGCAGATTCCAAGACGACACGCGGCCGCGGAACATCGTCCGGTAGTACTCTTCGGCGTTCTTGACGAGGCGCGCGTTCTGTTCCGCGTAGAAGAAGTCGTCGGACGCACCGCCTGTGTCGCGCATCGCGTAATCGCCGGCGCGCTGCGTGAACTCGACGAGCTGGCGCACGACTTCGTTCTCGCACGTCTTGCTCAAACCAAACGCGGCCGCGTAACCGTACGCCTGCGTGTCCTCGCCGAAGTGGTCGAAGCACGAGTAGCGATAGCGCGCGCGCTTGGCCGCCTCGGGATCGACCTTGTCGAGGTACGCGAGCACCGCCTGCATCGAAGCGGACAGGCTGTACAGGTCCATGCCGTAAAAGCCGACCTTGGCCGGCGCCGGCTGCGAATCGTTGTACTCGCGAAGCCAGCGGACGAAATCGCGCACGACGGTGTTGCGCCACATCCACGCAGGAAAGCGCCCGAAGCCGGACAGCGCCGCGTTCGCATCGGCGTCATCGGACAGGCCGCGCACATATCGATTCACGCGATAGGCATCGGGCCAGTCGGCTTCGGCGACGACCGCGGTGAACCGCTTCTCGAGGATCAATCGCTTCGTGATCTCGGCGCGCTCGCGGTAGAACTCCTGCGTGCCGTGCGACGCTTCGCCGATCAGAGCCAAGCGCGCGTTGCCGACCAAATCGATCAGCGGTGTGTAGTCGTCCGCGTCGCGCGTCAACGGCAGCGCGTCGCGTTTGACGGCGGCGAGCGGCGCTGCGGACCGCGGCCGGTCTCGAAGCTCATGCAGGGCCATCGTGCGGCTCCCGATCGTTAGGTGGTGCGCGACAGCTCGGTCTGCCGGGCTGCGTCGAGCAGCCGATGCACTTCGGCGTCGGACGTCTGCTCGAAATCCTCGTACCAGGCGCCGACGGCGAGAAACGGCTGCGGCGTGAACGCGCAGATGATCTCGTCGACGTCGCCGCGAAATTCCTCGCAGGTTTCCATCGCTGCGACGGGCACGGCGATGACGACGCGCTCCGGATTGCGCCGCCGAACGGCGATCGCCGCCGCGCGCATCGTCGAACCGGTGGCGAGCCCGTCATCGACGAGAATCGCGATTCGACCATCGAGCGCAAGCGGCGGTCGATCGCCGCGATAAAGGCGCTCGCGCCGCTCGAGCTCCTTCTGTTCGCGCGCGGTGACCGCCTCGATTGCCGCGGGCGGAATCCTCAGTGCGGATGCATCCGGATTCATCACGCGAACGCCGCCCGAAGCGATCGCCCCCATCGCATATTCTTCGTGACCCGGCACGCCGAGCTTGCGCACGATGAATACGTCGAGCGACGCGTGCAGCGCCTGCGCGACCTCGAAGGCGACCGGCACACCGCCGCGCGGCAGTGCGAGCACGACGACGTCGGGGTTGTCGCGATAGTGCTCGAGCTTTTGCGCGAGGACCTGACCCGCTTGCCTGCGATTCCTGAATTGCATCTCGACCCCTCCTGCTACGAATGTGCGGCGTGCTCGACCAGGTGCACGCGGAACCATCGCGACGCGAGCGCCGCCACCTGCTCGAGCGTGCCCGGCTCCTCGAACAGATGCGACGCGCCGGGCACGACGGCAAAATCCTTTTCACAGCGCAACTGCGCGAACGCGCGCTCGTTCAACTCGATCACGACGTCGTCGTGGCCGCCGACGATCAGCAGCGTGGCGGCTTCGACGCGTGCAAGGTTCGCTTCGCCGGCAAGATCGGGCCGGCCGCCGCGCGAGACGACTGCGCCGATGCGATCGCCGAGCGCGGCGGCTGCGACGAGAGCGGCCGCGCTTCCCGTGCTCGCGCCGAAATACCCGAGGCGCAGATCGCGCAGATCATCCTGTGTGCCGACCCAGCGCGTGGCATCGGTCAGACGCTGCGCGAGCAGCTCGATATCGAATCGATGCTCGCGCGTGCGCAGGTCGCGGTCCTCCTCGCTGCGCGTGAGCAGGTCGAACAGCAGCGTGGCAACGCCGGCGCGCTGAAGCTCACGCGCGACGAACACGTTGCGCGGGCTGTGGCGGCTGCTGCCGCTTCCGTGCGCGAACAGCACGATACCGTGCGCGGCCGCGGGAATGACGAGGCTGCCGGACAAGGCGGCCGGGCCCGCCGGAATCCGGACTTCGCGTTGCGCGCTCTCAGTAGCTGTCGGGTTCATGGGCCTCCCATAACGAGACCGTCGAGAGATTCGGCCAACACACTCGCGCGGAAGCGCAGCCGCGTCGTGCTGCCGCTTGCCGTGTCGATGTCGAGCCCCTCGTCAGCGCCTTCCGGCGTCTCGGCGACGCGGACGCAAACGGGCGCCTGGACGATGTGCGCGATGTGATCGTCGGAGCGGCCGCCGAGCAGGATCGAGATCGCTGCTTCGCGGCCGTCGGCTTGCTCGGCGGCAATGCCGACCAGCGGCTTGTCCACCACCTCCACGCTCGCGGCGCTGCCGGCGCGCAGCACTTCAACGGTGCTGAGCCAGCCGTCGTGGCGGCGGCTGTAGCTGTCGAAGAACGCCGTCCACTGATCGCGCGGGATTTCGCGTGCCGGCATGTCCACCTCGCTACGAACGGTCGCGAAACTCGACCTCCCGTTCGTAGGGCATGCTGCCCGAGATGATGGTTCCCGTGCGGGCGCACACGGCTTGCGCCGCGCCGCACAAAAACGAAGCGGCGCCCGAAAGCGCCGCTCCAGTGTAGGGTTAACGCGTGGTCAGGCGCGGCGCCGGCGCGTCCAGCCCAGACCCGCCATCGCTAGACCGATCAGCGCGAGTGAGCCGGGCTCGGGCACGGCAGCACAAACGCCTTCACCCAGACAGAGGTTCACGCCGGCCGAATTCGGAGCCACAGCATTGCCGAACGTGCCTTCGATGAACGCCGACGTCGCGTCGATCGGGATCAGGAACGTCCCAACGATGTCGACCTCGCACAGGTTGCAAGGATCGTTGTGGAAGCCGCCGCTGAATTCGCCGAGCGACTCGACGACGGGACCGCCGGGTGTAGCGAACGTGATCGTCGTGATGCCTAGACGGATGACGAATTGCGCCGTCTGCGCCGCAATGAACGGCTGATTCGTGCCGAGCCCGAGCGAGATCAGCTCGGCGAGCGTGATCGTATCGCTCCACGGTGTCGGCGAGCCGCTCGTCCAGCACGTGTCGAATTCGATGCACTGAGCGACCAGGATATTTGCGTTCGCGGCGGGTACGGCAACGAACAGCGCAGCCAGTCCCAGAATCACCATCTTGATGCGTTTCAGCATTATTGTTCTCCCCATCGAAGGTTCGACACGGCTACAAGCAAGACCCGGACCGATCGTATAAGCCATTGATCGCAAGAGTTGTTATTTGGTCAGTGCGCTCAGGGCCGCCATTTTTGTAAGAATTCCCGACAATGCGGACGCCTCGCGAGCACGCGAAGCGCCGCCGGGTCAATTCGTCACGGCAACAAGCCGCCGAAGCCGCCGATCGCGTGACAGCCGACCGTCGCC
>WNFU01006967.1_pt1 | contig 21763 bp, 22 predicted proteins | sample 5400121 | NCBI WGS metagenome assembly WNFU01 (sample SAMN13153360, study PRJNA577476) | soil metagenome | isolation source: 100 cm soil or saprolite under grassland replicate 1 | place: USA:California | collected 2016-06-15
AGCTTGCGGACGACGCTTCCCTTGCCCACGCCGGAGGGGCCGGAGATGACGAAGAGCTTTCCCCGTCGGGGTGCGGATGCGGAATCGGGCTGCGACGCGTTCGGGGGGGCGCCTACGCGGTGCCTACCTCTTGGAGAACTCCGAGAGCAGCGCGCTCCGCTGCTTGGAACCCAGCCCGCGGACGCGGCGGGTCGCGGAGATGTCGAGCTGCTCCATGAGCTTGCGGGCCTTCACCTTGCCGACACCGGGCAGGGACTCGAGCACGTTCGAGACCTTCATCTTCCCGACGGTGTCGTCGCCCGAGGTCTCCAGGATGTCCCTGAGCGAGCGCTTCCCGGACTTGAGCTCCCCCTTGATCTCGGCGCGCTTGCGTCGCGCCTCGGCGGCCTTGGCCAGAGCTTCCCGGCGCTGTTCCTCGTTCAGGGTCGGTAGGGGCATGACGCCTCCTTAACTCAGGTGGGTTCGAGAACGCGGCATTATACGCACACGCTCTGAGGGCCGAGCAAAAGCACGCAACCTCGACCTCGGGATGAGGTTGAGGAGAGTGGGCGAGCGGGGAGCGCGGCGATCATCGAACCTCCGCCAGCACGGCGCGAGCGGCGGCGGCAGGGTCCGGCGCGTCGGTGACCGGACGGCCCACCACGATGTGGTCCGCCCCTGCCGCGAGCGCCTCGCGAGGGGTCAGCACGCGGACGTGGTCGTTCGAGCTGAGCCCCGACGGTCGCACTCCCGGCACCACGACGAGCGGCTCCGTCCCCAGGGCTTCGCGGACCTCCCGCACGTCGTCCCCCGAGACGACGACACCGGCGGCACCCGCGGACACGGCTTCGAACGCGAGCGACGACGGCGAGGCCAGCGATTCGCCGCCCACGCTCGACAGCACGGTGACCGCCACGATGCGGGGCGCTTCCAGGCCCGCCTCGCGAGCTCCCTCGCCTGCGCCCTCCACGGCGGCGCGCATCATGTCGATCCCCCCGAGGGCGTGGACGGTGAGCAGCGCGGGGCCGAGACGGCCGGCGGCGCGGGCGGCCCGCCCCACGGTGTTCGGGATGTCGTGGAGCTTCAGGTCCAGGAACACCGGCCCGTGGTCCCGGATCCGGCGCACCGAGTCCGGCCCTTCCGAGACGAACAGCTGGAGTCCCACCTTCAGCATCCCCGCGACACCGCCCAGGGCCTTCGCCAGTTCCTCGGACTCCTCGAGGCCGAACCGGTCGAGCGCGACGACGAGGGGGTTCACGGCGCGTCGGTGCCGACCGGAGCGGGCGTGGGCATCCCCCCCATCCGCCCCCGGAGGGCGTCGGGGGACGCCAGCCCCCTGTCCATGAGCGCCTGCGCGATGCCCGTCGTGATCTCGATGGGGGCCTGGGGGTTCGTGAGCACCGCGGTCCCCACCTGGACGGCGGAAGCCCCCGCCAGGAACATCTCCACGGCGTCGCCCGCCGTGGCCACGCCGCCCACCCCGAGGATGGCGACCTCGGGCAGGGCCTGCGCCACGCGGTAGACGGCATGGACGGCCATCGGATGGATGGCCGGCCCGGCCACACCACCGCGCACCGGCGCCAGCCGGGGCTGGAACGTCTCCGGATCGATGGCCATGCCCGGGACCGAATGGATGAGCGTGAGCCCGGCGGCCCCGGCCCGTACGCAGGCCCGGGCCACGTCCACGAGCGCCGGCATCTCGGCCAGCTTCACGAACACGGGGACCCGGGACAGCCGGGCCACGGCGCCGGCCACCTCGCCGGCGCCCTCGGGGATGACCGCCCACCACTCCCCGTCCCGCTCCCGGCTCGGGCAGCATGCGTTGGCCTCGATGGCCGAGACGCCGGGGGCGCCCTCCAGGGCCATGGCCAGGCGCATGTACTCGTCCACGCTCCCCCCGGCGATGGAGACGAACAGGGGCACCCCGAGCTTCGCCAGCTCCGGCAGCTGGTGCACCAGGAACTCCTCGATACCGTCGTTCTGGAGCCCCGTCTCCACGAGGAGGGCGGACGGGGTCTCAGCGACGCGTGGCGGCGGTGCCCCCCGCTGCGGCCGAATGGTGATGCTGCGCGTCACCACAGCCCCCAGCTTCCGGACGTCGAGCAGCGAGGCGATCTCCGGCCCGAAGCACCCGGAAGCGATCATGACCGGCGTCGGGAGGACGACGCCGCCGGCCTCGACCGACAGAGAGGGCCGGGGCGAGCTGCTCATGGCCGCGGAGAGGCCAAAGGGCCGTGAGGCCGGGCCAATCGGTTCATGACGATGAGCCCGCGGGCGAGGGGATGGCCGGATAGCCGTGGGGCGGCGTGGGGAGCATCCCGTCGGCGGCCACCGGTGGGAATCCTTCGGGCGGGGTGGGGGCCGGCTCGCTGGTCCCCCACCGGTCCCACAGGATCCGGGCCGCGTTCATCGCCGGCCCCTCGACGCACGCCCGGAGGTGGTCGTAGCTCTTCCCGTCCCGCCTGGCCACGGGCACGACGCAGCCCCAGCACACGCCGGTGCCGCAGGCCATGGTCTCCTCCACCGCGACCTGGGCCGGAATGCCCCGCTCCCGGCAGAACTCCGCCACCTGCCGGAGCAGCGGTCGGGGGCCGGCCGCGTACACGACCTCGCTCCCGCACCTGGCCACGATCCCCTCCAGGACGTCGACGACGTGGCCTGCCTCCCCCGCGGAACCGTCCGCCGTCACGATCGAGTTGATCCGGGACAGCCGCTTCGCCTCGATCGGCTTCAGGATGCGGTCCTGGCTGGTCGCGCCGAGGATCATGTCGACCCGCTGCCCCTGGGCCAGCAGCTCCTCGGCCAGGAACAGCAACGGCGCGGCGCCGTAGTCCTCCATCACCAGCAGGCAGCTGACCGGCTTGCGCGGGATCGAGAACGGGCGCCCCAGCGGCCCCATCACGTCGAGGAACTGGTGGGGCTTCACGTCGGCCAGCCAGCCCGTGCCCGGGCCTCGGGGATCCACGACGAACTCGAGCGTGCCGGCCCACCCTCCCCGGCGGGAGGTCTGATGAACGAAGAAGGCCCGCCGCAGGAGCGACGAACGTTCCTCCGGCATCGCCACCTGGATGAACTGGCCCGGCCTGGCCCGCTCCGCGATCTCGGGGGCCACCAGCGTCATCGACACGAACGCGCCGCCCCGCCGAGAGGAGAGGACCTCACAGCGGGACTGGATCACGGCCCCCCGCCTCGTTCGCCGGCGGTTCTCACGGACGCGAGGTCGGACTCCTCGAGCCGGAGCTGTCGGGGCCCCGACCATGCCAGGTCGGCGTGGTACTCCTGGAGCGACCGGGGCTCCGCGCCGGCGGAGCGGAGGGCCTCGATGCCCTGCACGGCCGCGTTCGCGCCGGGAAGTGTCGTGATGCAGGGAACCCGGGCCGCGGCGGCGGCGGTCCGGATCTCGTAGCCGTCGGTTCGGGGGCCTCGTCCGAAGGGGGTGTTGATCACCAGGTCGACCTTTCCGGTTCGGATGAGGTCTACCACGTTTGGGCGGCCCTCGGACACCTTCAGGACGGAGGTGACGGGCAGCCCGGCCCTCGACAGGACCGCCGCCGTGCCCCGCGTGGCCACCAGCCGGAACCCCATCTCGGCCAGGTGGCGGGCCGGGAACAGGACGCCCCGTTTGTCCCGGTTCGCGGCCGAGATCAGCACGGCGCCGCCGGACGGGAGCCCCGCTCCCGTGGACACGAGGGCGTTCGCCAGCGCGGGACCGAGCGAGGCCGCCATCCCCATGACCTCGCCCGTGGACTTCATCTCGGGCCCCAGCAGGGTGTCCTGGCCGGGGAAACGGCCGAACGGCAGCACCGCCGCCTTCACCGCCGTGTGGTCGATGCGCCGGAACCGGTCCGGCCCGGCGGGCACCACGCCCTCCGCCCGCAGCCGGTCGAGGGTCCGCCCGGCCATCACGAGCGAGGCCACCTTGGCCAGCGGGACTCCCGTGGCCTTGGAGACGAACGGCACGGTCCGGGAAGCCCGGGGGTTCGCCTCCAGGACCCACACCCGGTCGTCCTTCACGGCCATCTGGACGTTCAGCAGGCCCCGGACCCCGAGCGCCCCGGCCAGCGTCCGAGCGATCCCCTCGATCCGGTCGAGCTCGTCCTCGGACAGGGTGGCCGGCGGGATGACGCACGAGGAGTCCCCGGAATGGACCCCGGCCTCCTCGATGTGCTCCATGACCGCGCCGATCAGCACGTCGCGGCCGTCGGCGACGGCGTCGACGTCGACCTCGATGGCCCCCTCCAGGAACCGGTCGACGAGCACGGGATGCTCGGGGGACGCGTCGGCGGCGGTCCGGACGAATCCCTCCAGCTCGTCCTCGCCGTACACGATGTCCATGGCCCGGCCCCCCAGCACGTAGGAAGGCCGCACGACCACCGGGTAGCCGACCTCACGGGCGATCCGCCGGGCCTCGTCGAGGTCCCGGGCCTCGCCGTGGGGCGGTGCGTCGATCCGGAGCTCCCTGAGCAGCGACGCGAACTTCCCCCGGTCCTCGGCCAGGTCGATGGAGGCCGGCGAGGTCCCCAGGACCCGGTACCCCTCCCGCTCCAGGACGTGGGCCAGCTTCAGCGGCGTCTGCCCGCCCAGCTGCACGATGACCCCCTCGGGCTGCTCGGCCTCGCACACGGCCAGCACGTCCTCGGTCGTGAGCGGCTCGAAGTACAGCCGGTCGCTCGTGTCGTAATCCGTCGAGACCGTCTCGGGGTTGCAGTTGACCATCACCGTCTCGAACCCGGCGTCGTGCAGGGCGAACGCCGCGTGGACGCACGCGTAGTCGAACTCGATGCCCTGGCCGATGCGGTTCGGGCCGGCGCCGAGGATCACGATCCGGGGCCGCTCGGCCGGGCGGACCTCGGTCTCCTCCTCGTACGTGGAGTAGTAGTAGGGCGTCCGCGCGGCGAACTCGCCGGCGCACGTGTCCACGGTCTTGAACACGGGGCGGACCCCGAGCTCCCGCCGGCGGTGCCGCACGTCTGTGGCCGTCGAGCCCGTGAGCGCCCCGATTCGCGCGTCCGAGATCCCCACTCGCTTGGCGCGCAGGAGCTCGGGCGCCGACAGTTCCTTCAGCCTCCGTCCGCGGAGCGCCGTGGATTCCTCCGCGATCTCGGCGATCTGGTCGACGAACCAGGGGTCGATGCGGGACGCCGCGGCGACCTCGTCGACGGAGTGGCCTTCGGAGAGGGCTCGCTCCACGTCCAGGAGCCTCCCTTCGGTGGGGACTGCGACGAGGTCGAGCGTGGGTTCGGCCGGGGCGGCGGCGGATGCGAGGACCGGGGCCCCACCGCTCCCGAAATGCGAGCGGGGAACGTCGCCGGTCCCTTCAGCCCCCACCGCGTTTCTCCACGGTTCCCCCCCGCCCTCGCCAGCCGCCGCTCTACCGAACTCCGACCCCAGGTCGAAGCCCGGGCGCTCGAGAGAACGCAGCGCCTTGCCGAGGGCTTCTTTGAAGGTTCGGCCGATGGCCATGACCTCGCCGACCGACTTCATCGTGGTGGTCAGGCGGCGGTCGGCTTGGGGGAACTTCTCGAAGTCGAACCTGGGGATCTTCACGACCACGTAGTCGAGCGTCGGTTCGAACGCGGCGGGGGTTTCGCCGGTGATGTCGTTCGTGACCTCGTCGAGGCGGTAGCCGACCGCCAGGAGGGCTGCGATCTTGGCGATGGGGAAGCCCGTCGCCTTCGACGCCAGGGCCGAGGAACGCGAGACCCGCGGGTTCATCTCGATGAGGACCATGCGACCGGTGCTCGGCTCGACCGCGAACTGGATGTTCGAGCCGCCGGTCTCCACGCCCACGTCACGGATGCAGGCGAGGGCGTGGTCGCGCATCTGCTGGTACTCGCGGTCGGTGAGGGTCTGGGCGGGGGCGACCGTGACGGAGTCGCCGGTGTGCACGCCCATGGGGTCGACGTTCTCGATGGAGCAGATGACGACGGCGTTGTCGGCGCCGTCCCGCATGACCTCGAGCTCGAACTCCTTCCAGCCGAGCAGGGACTCCTCGACCAGGACCTCCGTGATCGGGCTCTCGGCCAGCCCGGCCGCGGCCACCAGGGTCATCTCGTCGCGGCCGTGGGCGAGGCCGCTCCCCCCGCCCCCCAGCACGTACGACGGCCGCACGATCACCGGGTACCCGATCTCGGCGGCCACCGCGAGCGCCTCGTCGAGCGAATGTGCAAAGCCCGACCGTGGCAGGGGGAGCCCAGCCTCGGTCATGACCTGAGCGAACGACCGCCGGTCCTCCGCCCGCCGGATCGCCTCGAGGCCGGCGCCGATCAGCTTCACGCCTAACCGCTCCAGGACGCCTGCCTCTGCAAGGCCGACTGCGAGGTTCAGGGCCGTCTGCCCGCCGAGGGTGGGCAGGAGCGCGTCCGGGCGCTCGCGCTCGATGATTCGAGCCACGGACTCCACCGTGAGCGGTTCGATGTATGTCGCGTCCGCGAACTCAGGGTCCGTCATGATCGTGGCCGGGTTCGAGTTCACCAGGACCACCCGGTACCCCTCGCCCCGAAGCGCCTTGCACCCCTGCGTCCCCGAGTAGTCGAACTCGCACGCCTGCCCGATCACGATCGGCCCCGACCCAAGGACCAGGATCGACTCGATATCCGTCCGCCTAGGCATGGGACATCAGCTCGCGGAACCGATCGAACAGGTACCGAGCGTCGTGTGGTCCCGGTGCCGCCTCCGGGTGGTACTGCACGGAAAACGCAAGGACGTCGAGGCATCGGAGCCCCTCCAGCGTGCCGTCGTTCAGGTTCCAGTGCGTCAGTGCCACCCGGCCGAAACCCGATGGGACCGAGCGGATGGTGGGCCGGAGGACCTGGGGCCCACCGCTCCCGGAACGCGAGCGGGGAACGTCTGGGGTCCCTTCGGCGCCTACCGCGTTCCTCCGCGGTCCCCCCAGGCCCTCCGTCCCCTTCCGTCCTTCGGCGTTGGGTGCTGCGGCGAACTCGACGGCGAAGCCGTGGTTGTGGCTCGTGATCTCGACGCGCTCGGTGTCGGCGTTCAGCACCGGCTGGTTCGCCCCTCGGTGGCCGAACTTCAGCTTGTAGCTCGTCGCCCCGAGGGCCAGGCCCATGACCTGGTGCCCGAGACAGATCCCGAAGACCGGAACCCTGCCCAGGAGGTCTCGGGCGGCCTGGATGCCGTAGGTCGTGGCGGCGGGGTCGCCCGGGCCGTTGGAGAGGAAGACGCCGTCGTAGTCGCCGGCGAGGACAACGGAGGCTGGGGTCTCCGCGGGCACGACCGTTGCCTCGCAGCCTGATTGGGCCAGGCGGCGGAGGATGTTGCGCTTGATGCCGAAGTCGTAGGCGGCCACCCGGAACACCGGGCCGGGTTCCGGCGAGGCGGGACCGACGATGTCGCGGGCCTCGTACGGCTCGGGCGTGGAGACCCGGCGGGCCAGATCCGCTCCTTCCATGCCGGCGGATTCCCGCACCCGGGCCACGAGCGACTCCGCGTCGAGGTCCACGGTGGAGACCGCACAACGCATGGCGCCGCTGTCACGGATGCGGAGGGTGAGGCGGCGGGTGTCGATGCCTTCGATGCCGACGATGCCGGCTTCGGCCAGGTCGTCGGCGAGGGCCCGTTCGGCCCGCCAGCTGGAGTGGCGGCGGGCCACCTCGCGGACGGCGAACCCCGCCACCTGCACCCGGGCGGACTCCACGTCGGCCCCGTTCGTGCCGTAGTTGCCCTGGTGGGGATAGGTCATGGCCACGACCTGCCCGGCGTAGGACGGGTCGGTCAGGACCTCCTGATAGCCGCTCATCGCGGTGTTGAACACGGCCTCGCCGAAGGCCTCGCCGGCGGCGCCGAAGCCGGACCCCCGGAACGCGGAGCCGTCCTCCAGGACGAGGAGCGCCTCGGTCACCGCTGGGCCTTCCCCTCGTGGACCACGAGCTCGCCTCCGAACATGGTGTGCACGACCCTCCCCCGAAGCGTCCGTCCCAGAAAGGCCGAGTTCCGGCTCCTCGAGGCGAACGGAGGCTCCACGACCCACGCAGCGCCGGGGTCGAATGCCACGAGGTTCGCGTCGCGCCCGGGTTCGACCGGCCCACCGTGGCCCGACGCCCGCAGGATCCTCGCGGGGGCTGTGGACATGGCCTCGATCGCCCGGAGCAGCGAGACCCGGCCGGGGCCCACGAGCTCGGTCAGGACGACGGCGAGCGCCGTCTCCAGCCCCACCGTGCCCGGCGGGGCCTGGTCGAACTCCTGCTCCTTGTCCTCGACCGCGTGGGGGGCGTGGTCGGTGGCGACGGCGTCGATGGTCCCGTCCGCCAGCCCGGCCCGGAGCGCGTCCCGGTCCTCGGACGAGCGCATCGGCGGGTTGACCTTGCGGTTCGTGTCGTACTCGGCGAGGTCCTCGTCCGTGAGGGCGAGGTGGTGCGGTGTGACCTCCGCCGTGACCCGCAGGCCGTCGGCCTTGGCCCCCCGCACGAGGTCCACCGACCCCGCCGCCGACAGATGGCACAGATGCAGCCGGCCCTGCGTGAGCCGGGCCAGGAGCAGGTCCCGGGCCACCACGATCTCCTCCGCCTCGGACGGCTGTCCCGCCAGCCCGAGGAGTGAGGATGAGTAGCCCTCATGCATCTGGGCCCCCTCGGCCAGAGACTCGTCCTCGCAGTGCTCGGCGATGATCACGTCGAACGTCCGTGCGTACTCGAGGGCCATGCGCAGCACGCGGGATCGCTGGACGCACCGTCCGTCGTCCGAGAACATCCGGACCCCCGCGGCGGCCATCTCGCCGAACTCCGACATGGCCTCCCCCGCCAGCCCCTTCGTGATCGCGCCCACGGGGTGGACCTCGCACAGCCCGGCGGCCTCGGCCAGCGCCCGGACTTCCTGGACGACGGCCAGGCCGTCCGCGACCGGGTCGGTGTTCGCCATCGCGGCGATCGCCGTGTAGCCGCCCATCGCGGCGGCGCGGGATCCGGTCTCCACGGTTTCCTTGTCCTCGCGCCCCGGCTCGCGGAGGTGGGCGTGCAGGTCCACGAACCCCGGCGCCAGCACCAGGCCGTCGCAGTCGAGGACCGACCCGTCCCGCGGGCCGGAGCTCGTCCCCGGCCCCTCGACGGCCGCCACCACACCGTCCTCGACGAGCACGTCCGCCGCGCCGTCGTGCCCCGAGGCGGGGTCCACGAGCCTGGCCCCCCGGAACAGCACCCGGCCGCCGGTCACGACGCGCCTCCGTCAGATCGAGGGGCCCGCTCGCCGGCCGTCCCATCGTCGTCCTCGCTCGGGGCGAGCTCCCCCCTCGAGCTCCCCAGCATCAGGTACAGCAGCGACATTCGGACCGCGATGCCGTTCGTGACCTGCTCGGTGATGACCGACTGGGGAAGGTCCGCCACGTCCGAGGCGATCTCCACGCCCCGGTTCATCGGACCGGGATGCATGATCATGCATCCCTCCGGCAGCATGTCCACGCGCTCGCGGGACAGCCCGTACAGCCTGGAGTACTCGCGGACGCTGGGGAAGAACTGCTGGCGCTGCCGCTCCCGCTGCACCCGGAGCATGTAACAGACGTCCAGCTTCGGGAGGACCGGGTCCAGCTCGTAGGACACCTGGGCTCCCCAGGCCGGAGCGTCTGGGGGGACGAGCGTGGGCGGGCCGACCAGGGTCACCTCGGCCCCCATCTTCGAAAGCCCGAAAGTCAGGGACCGGGCCACCCGGGAGTGCAGCACGTCGCCCACGATGGCGGCGCGGAGTCCCTCGATGCGCCCGAACCGCTCCCGGATCGTGTACAGGTCGAGCAACCCCTGGGTGGGATGCTCGTGCGTCCCGTCGCCCGCGTTCAGCACGCTCGCCGTCACCCACCGGGTCAGCGTGGCCGGCGATCCCGACGACGAGTGCCGGATGACGATGGCGTCCGCTCCCATTGCCTCCAGCGTGAGCGCCGTGTCCTTCAGCGACTCCCCCTTCGCCACCGACGATCCGGACGTCGAGAAGTTGATGACGTCGGCCGAGAGCCGTTTCGCCGCCAGCTCGAAGGAGATCCGGGTGCGGGTGGAGTTCTCGTAGAACAGGTTCACGACGGTTCGGCCCCGGAGGGCCGGGACCTTCTTGATGACCCTGGTCCCCACCTCGCGGAACGAGTCCGCCGTGTCCAGGATGCGAGTCACGTCCTCGCGGGACAGCTGGGTCATCGACAACAGGTGCTTGATCATGTCGCCCCCTCGCCGTGGGTCGCGGATGGGCGGGTCCCCGAGACCGAGCCCGAGCCCGAGCCTGCCTCCACCACCACCCCGTCCTCTCCGTCCACTTCCGTCAACGCCACCCTGACCTGCTCGTCCGCACGGGTGGGCACGTTCTTGCCCACGTAGTCGGCCCGGATCGGCAGCTCCCGGTGCCCCCGGTCCACCAGCACGGCCAGCTGCACCGCCCGGGGCCGCCCGAAGTCCACCAGGGCGTCCATGGCCGCGCGGATGGTCCGGCCGGTGAACAGGACGTCGTCCACTAGCACCACGGTCCGCCCGGTGATGTCGAACCCGATGTCGGTCTCGTGGACCTCCGGGGCCTCCGCCCGCAGGCCGATGTCGTCCCGGTAGAAGGTGATGTCGAGGGCCCCCACGGGAACCTCGGCGCCCTCGATCCGGCGGATCTCCGCGGCCAGGCGCCGGGCCAGGTCGTCGCCCCGGGCCGCGATCCCCACGAGCGCGAGCGAGGAGGCCCCCTTGTTCCGTTCCAGGATCTCGTGCGCGATGCGGGTGAGGGCCCTGCGGATCTCCACCTCGTCCATCAGGCGCGCGGGGGACCGCTCCTGAGCCGTCCCCATCACGAAGAAACGCCCGGCCGCTCGGGCGGCAGGGCGTACAGGCGTGTCACCGTCGCTCGTCCTCCCTTCCCGGCCTCACGGGACCGGTCCTTAAAGGGGAAGCTCTTCGAGCGGGAGGATAGCGGCCCCCCGCGGCACCAGCAAGCGCATCGGGGCTCCGTTACAGCTCGACCCGCTGCCCCGCGCCGCGGCGGTCGGCCTCGGCCAGGACCAGCGCGGCGGCCGCGGCGTCCTGGGCCGCGATGCCGACGGACTTGTAGAGGGTGATCTGGTCGGGCGAGGTCCGCCCGGGTCTCGTCCCGGCCACGATCTCTCCCACCTCGGCCTGGACGTGGTCCGCGGTGATCACGCCGTCCCGGATCGCCCACGTCAGGTCGTTCGCGCCCGCCGGCGGCGGCGCCAGCGCGGCGGCGCGCGCCTCCACCACCACCAGCGCGTCCCGGACCGTCTCCGCGTCCACCTCCCGCCCGGCCAGGCTCCACCCGACCGAGTTCACGTGCACGCCCGGATCGAGCCACTCCCGGCGGACCACCGGATCGGCCGGATGGGTCGTCGCGCACACGACGTCCGCACCCTCCAACCCCTCCTGGAAGGACCCCGATCCGGTGGCCGGCAGCCCGAGTTGGTCCGACAGCTCGCGGGCCAGCGCGGCAGCCCTGGCCGGGTCCCGGCCGGCCACTCGAACCTCCGCGAAGTCCAGCACCCTGGTCACGGCGCGGGCGTGCGACCGGGCCTGCGCCCCCGTCCCCAGGATCGCCAGCACGCGCGATTCGGGGCGAGCCAGAAGCCGCGTCGCGAGCGCGGAGCCGGCCGCGGTCCGGATCTCCGTGATCCAGGTGCCGTCCATGATCGCGGCGGGCGACCCCGTGGCGGGGTCGAACGCGACGATCACGGCCTGGTGCGTCGGGACGCCGGTCCCGGCGTTGCGCGGGAACACCGACACGAGCTTCGTCTCCAGCACGCCGGCCGACGGCAGGTACGCCGGCATGGACCCGAGCAGCCCGTCGCGCTCCTCGACCATGGCGGCCACGCGGGGCGGCATGGACGCCCTCGCGGCGGCGACGTCCACCATGGCCCGGGCCAGGGCGTCGATCAGCAGGTCCACGTCCAGGAGCTCCTCCACGTCGGCGCGCGACAGCACGAGCACGGAGCGGATTATGGCCCGGCCGCCCCCGAGTGAAATGGGACTGGCGAACCGGCAGGGAAGGCCTACACTGAACTCACCGAAAGGAGATGCGGATGCTCGGCATTTTCGAATCGCTCGGCGTGGGGGAGATCCTCATCATCCTGGCCGTCGTGCTGCTCCTGTTCGGGGCGAAGCGCCTCCCCGAGATGGCCCGGTCCCTCGGACGCTCCTCCAACGAGTTCAAGAAGGGCCTCAAGGAGGGCACGGCCGAGGAGCCGGACAAGGACAAGGAGCAGGAGAAGGAGAAGCGCCCCTCGGGGAACACCTCCGAGTAGCCTTTCCGCCCGGCCTGAACGCCCGGCCGGATTTCCTCCTCAGCCGGATCGACGGGACCGAAGGCGAGTGCCGATCGCGTTCGCCAGCATCTTCAGGTGCAGCCGCCCCCGGTTGATCTCGACGCGGCCGATCAGCCCGCGGGGGACCGGCCGCCGGAAGGCCCGGACCGCGTCGCGCCCTGTCCACGCCTCCCGAACCCCCCGGACCCAGGCCCCGGGCATGCGCCGGTATGCGCAGTCCAGCAGGTCGTACAGGAGGTAGGCGGGGATGCGGCGGGACGCCACCGAGGGCGGGAACCGGAGCCAGTAGTACCAGACGTTGTTGCGGATGCGGTACTGGAGCGCGAGCCGCGATCCCGCCCGGTGGCCGTCCGGCTTCATGTGGTCGAACTCCGCCTCCGGGAAGTACCGGACATCCCACCCCGCGGCCAGAAGACGCGTCGACAGGTCGATTTCCGAGCACGTGAAGAAGTACGGCTCGAAGAACCCCCCCACCTCCAGGTACGCGCTCCGCCGGAGCATGCAGCCGCCCTCGGCGAAGAAGTCCGCGGGCAGCCCCTCGGCCGGTACGTCGCCCCGGCGGCCGGCCCGCACGAACCAGTCGAAGGAACCGACGCCGTCCACCTCGGTGACCCGTCCCCCGCCGTCGAGGTCCCGAACGAGCCCGCCCGCCGCCGCCAGGCGCTCCTGCTCGCGGAACGCCAGCGCCAGCCGGCCGACCGCCCCGGGCAGCGGGTAGGAGTCGTCGTCGAGCATGAGCAGGAGATCGCCCCGGGCCTCGGCGGCCGCGAGGTTCCGCCCGGCGACGCCCGCGTTGCGGTTCGGCCGGATCAGGCGGACGCCGTCCCGGCCGGCCTCCACGGGGGTGCCGTTCGAGCCGTTGTCGACGACGAGGACCTCGTCCACCGGTTCGGCGGCCAGCCGGTCCAGGACGGTGCGAAGCATCTGCGGCCGATCCCCCATGGTGAGGATCACCGCGGAGACGCGAAGGTGGCGGCCCGCGCGGTTCATCCTTGAAGTCACCCTCGTGTATTCGGCACGATGGGCCGGACCATGAGGAGCCCCGGCGCGTGGTGAGGCGCCCGATCGTGCTCGTCTACCACGGCGTCGGGGACGCGTCGGACTCGAGCGACCCGGGCCGGATGATCACCCCGCCCCGGCACGTGGTCTCGCACGTCCGGTTCCTCCGGCGGCTGGGCTACCGGTTCCGCACGGCCGAGGAAGTGCTGGACGCGGCGGGCGGCGGGCCTCCGGAGCCGGGGACCGCGGTGCTGACGTTCGACGACGGCTTCGCGGACTGGGTCACCGTCGCGCTCCCCCTGCTCCGGGACCTACGCCGACCTCCGGGAGCTCGACGAGGAGCCGCTGCGAGCGGACCTGGGCTCGTCGAAGGCCGCCGTCGAGGAGCTCACCGGCCGGGCCTGCCGGACGCTGGCCTACCCCTACGGGCTGTTCACCGGCCGGGAGGAGCGCGCGGCGGCGGAGGCCGGGTACGAGCTCGCGTTCGCCTGGCGCCCCGGCCCGTGGCGGCCCCTGGCCGCGCCCCGGCTCCCCGCCCCACCCCGGCACGGAGCGCCCCGGCTGGCCGCGAAGATGCTGGGGGTCCGGCGCCGGGCCTGAAGGCGGGCGCCGGTGCCACGCCTTACGGGGTGGTCCGCTCCCCCATCTCCCGGGCGATCCGCCCGAGGATCCCGTTCACGAACCGGCCGGATTCCGCCGTGGACAGCTCGGTCGCCGCCTCCACCGCCTCGGCGATGGCCACGGAGACGGGGACGTCCGGGCGGTGCAGCAGCTCGAAGCAGGCCAGGCGCAGGATGGTCCGGTCCACCACCGCCATCCGGGCCACCGTCCACTCCTCGGAGTGCTCGGCGAGGAGGGCGTCGAGCTCCTCGAGGTGCGCCTCGACCCCCTCCACGAGCTCCCTCGCGAACCCGGGGACGTCCTCGCCGCAGGCGATCCATTCCGCGAGGACGCCGGAGGGGCGCCGCTCCGTCACGTCGGCCTGGTACAGGACGTCGAGGGCCCGGCGCCGGGCGGCGTGGCGGGGATGGCGAGCCGATCCGGCGGACGCGACCCCCACGTCCGCCACCCGACTACTTCTCTCGGGTCAGGTACTGCCCCGTGCGCGTATCGACCTTCACCCGGTCCCCCGCCTCCACGAACAGCGGGACCTGCACGGTGAGGCCGGTCTCGAGCGTGGCCGGCTTCATGGCCCCGGACACCCGATCGCCCTTCACGCCGGGGTCGGTCCTCGTCACCTTCAGCACCACGGCGGCCGGGAGCTCGACCCCGATGGCGTGGCCCTCGTACATGGACACGATCGGCGAGAACCCCTCGGTGAGGTAGCTCGCGCCCTCGCCGATGACCTCCGCCGGCACCTGGTGCTGCTCGTAGGTGTCGCTGTCCATGAACACGAACGAGTCGCCCTCCCGGTACAGATACTGCATCTCCCGCTTCTCCAGGATGGCCAGGCCGACCTTCTCGTCGTGCTTGAACGTCCGATCGAGCACCGCGCCCGTCTTCAGGTTCCGGAGCTTGGTCCGGACCACGGCCTGGCCCTTCCCCGGCTTGTGGTGCAGGAAGTCGAGGACCGTCCACAGCTGGCCGTCCAGCTCGAGCGTCATGCCGTTCTTCAGGTCGTTGGTGGAGACGCTCATGCCTCGGAGCCCCTCACAGGACGACGAATTCCCGGGTGGACCGGGGAATGACGCGGCAGCCGTCCTCGGTGACCTCGACCATGTCCTCGATGCGCACGCCGCCGAGCCCGGACACGTACACGCCCGGCTCCACGGTGACCACCGCGCCCACGGGGAGGACGTCCTCCGACGGGACCCGCAGCGTCGGGCCCTCGTGGATCTCGAGCCCCACGCCGTGGCCCAGCGAATGCGAGAACCTGTCCCCGTACCCCGCGTCGGCGATGACCTGCCGGGCCGCGGCGTCGGCCTCCCTGCCGGTGATCCCGGCCCGGACCGCGTCGATGCCGGCCTGCTGGGCCCGGGCCACGATCTCGTGGATCTTCCGGAGGTCCTCCGGAGGTTCGCCGAAGGCAACCGTCCTGGTCATGTCGGCGTGGTAACCCTGGAACAGGGCCCCGAAGTCCATCTTCACGACGTCGCCCCGAGCTAGGGGCCGGTCCGTCGGATGGTGGTGCGGCTCGGCCGCGCTCTCCCCGAACGCGACGATGGAGTCGAAGGACAGGCCCTCGGCCCCGGCCTGGCGCATGGACCACTCCAGCTCCAGGGCCGCCTCCCGCTCCGTGACGCCCTCGACGAGCTTCGGCAGGATCCGCTCGAAGGCCTCGTCCGTGATGGCCTGGGCCCGGTCGATCATGCGGATCTCCTCGGGCTCCTTGGCCCACCGGAGTCCCTCGACCTCGTCGCGGGTGGGCACGAGCTCGATCCCCTCGGCCTTGTCCCGGAGGTCCTCGTAGAACCGGTACGTCACGCCGGCCGACTCGAATCCCACCCGGGCGACGCCGGCGTCACGGCAGGCCTCGGCGAAGGCTCCCGCGAAATCGGCCGCGTACGTCGCCCGCTTCAGGTCCGGGACCTCCCGGCGGGACTGCTCCGTGTATCGGCCGTCGGTCAGGAAGACCGTCGTGGACGGCGAGGCGGTGAGGACGACCTGGCCGTTCGAGCCGGTGAAGCCGGTCAGGTAGCGCACGTTGGGAAGCCGGGTGACCAGGAACGCGTCCACCTCCAACTCGGGCAGGCGCGCGGCGAGACGGTTCCTTCTCAGCTGGAAATCCACGGCAGGGCCTCCAGGGCCAGATGATACCCGCCGGCCCCCAGCCCGGCGATGACGGCCCGGCAGGCCGCCGAGACCACGGAACGCCGCCGGAACTCCTCCCGCGCGTAGATGTTCGACATGTGGACCTCGATCACGGGGAGGCCGCACGCCTCCACCGCGTCCCGGAGGGCGTACGAGTAGTGCGACAGGGCCCCGGGGTTCAGCACCACGGCGCCGTGGCCGCCGGCCGGCGCGCCCAGCAGGGCCGCCACGAGATCGCCCTCCGCGTCTGCCTGGACCCACCCGATCTGGTGGCCGAGCCTGCTCGCCGTGGCCTCCACGTCCGTCCTGATGTCGTCCAGGGACTGCGAGCCGTACACCGCCGGGTCGCGGCGCCCCAGCGCCCCGAGGTTCGGCCCGAACAGGAACAGGACCCTCACGAGGTGGTCCCCATGCGCTCCAGCACCTCCCGGATTGCTCCCTCCGCCACCGAGTCAACCACCCGGGGACGGCCGACGTCCTCCAGCAGCACGAAGCGAACCGTTCCCCGGTGCTTCTTGTCCATCCGGAACGCCTCCAGGACCCGGTCCGCGTCGGGCAGGGGGCCGCCCGTGGGGAGCGAGTACGAGGCCAGGAGGCGCTGGTGCCGGGCGGTCAGGCCCGCCCCGGCCACGCCCAGTGCCTCCGCGAGCCGGGCCGCGAAGACCATGCCCACCGCGACCGCCTCCCCGTGGGTGCGGCCCCGGAACGCGTCCACGCGCTCCAGCGCGTGCCCCAGCGTGTGGCCGTAGTTCAGCACCAGCCGCGGTCCCCGGTCGCGCTCGTCGGCCGCCACGACGGCCGCCTTTGCCCGGACGCACCGGGCCACCAGGTCCTCCAGGACGGCGCCGTCGCGGGCCAGGACCCCGTCCCGGCTCCCCTCGAGCACGTCCAGCACCCCCGGGTCCACGGCCAGGCCGTACTTGGCCACTTCGGCGAGGCCCGAGCGGAACTCCCGGTCGGGCAGCGTCGCCAGCGTCGAGACGTCGCACAGCACCGCGACCGGCTGGTGAAACGCCCCCACCAGGTTCTTGCCGGCGGGGAGGTTCACGCCGGCCTTGCCGCCGATCGCGGCGTCGACCTGCGCGGTCAACGTGGTGGGGGCCTGGAGGAACGGGACGCCCCGCATGTACGTGGCGGCCACGAAGCCGGCCAGGTCCCCGGCCACGCCGCCCCCCAGGGCGACCACCAGATCGCTCCGGTGGGCCTCCTGGAGCGCGAGCTGGCTGTACAGGGCCTCCGCCACCGACAGCGTCTTCGCCTGCTCCCCCTGGGGGATGGGGAGGTGAACGGCCTGGAGCGGCCGTTCGGCCAGGCCGGCCTGGAGCGGCGCCAGGTACCGGGAGGCCACCTCGTGGTCGGCCACCACGAACGCCTTCTCCGCTGCGGGAAGCTCCGGCAGGCACCCGGCAGCCCGGGCCAGGAGCCCCGACCCCACGACGACCTCGTAGGGAGAGCCGGGGACGGGAACGGGGACCCGGATCACCCCAGCGCCTCCACGATCCTGTGCGCGACCTCGCCGGGGTCGCCCCGCCCGTCCACGCGATGGTGCGCCACCTCCCGGTACACGGCCGCCCGTTCCAGGTAGATGCGGTCCAGGTCCACGGGGTCGGTGATGAGGGGGCGGGGGCGCCCCACCAGGACCCTGGCCCGAAGCAGGCCGAGCGGCACGGTGAGCGCCACCACGGTCCCGGTCGACTGCAGCACGTCCCGGTTCTCGTCCCGCAGGGGCAGGCCGCCCCCGCACGACACCACGGAGCGCGGCTCGGCCGCGACCCGGGCCAGCGCCTCGGCCTCCAGCTCCCGGAACCCGGCTTCCCCGTGCTCCCGGAAGATCCCCTCGATCGAGGACCCCGCCGCGCTCACGATCCGCTCGTCCAGGTCCACGAACGGCACCTCCAGCAGCTCGGCGAGCGCGCGGCCGACGCTGGACTTGCCCGACCCCGGCATGCCCACCAGGTACACGTGGCCGCCCGTCCTTTCATCCTCCTTCACGGCAGGCTCGCCATGTACGCGTCGAGGTTCCGGCGGGTCTCCCCCACCGAGTCCCCTCCGAACTTCTCCAGGACGGCGTCGGCCAGCGCGAGCGCCACCATGGCCTCCCCCACGACGGCGCCCGCCGGCACGGCGCAGACGTCCGAGCGCTGGCGGATGGCCACCGCGGGCTCGCCCGTGGCCATGTCGACGGTCCCCAGAGGCCGGGCCAGGGTGGAGAACGGCTTCATGGCGGCCCGCACCCGGATCGCCTCCCCCGTGCTCATGCCCCCCTCGATCCCGCCGGCCCGGCCGGTGCGGCGGCGCACGCGGCCCCCCCGCATCTCGATCTCGTCATGCGCGCGGGACCCCGGGCGGACCGCCGAGGCGAACCCGTCCCCCACCTCGACGCCCTTCACGGACTGGATGCTCATGAGGGCGAGGGCCAGGCGGGCGTCGAGGCGCCGGTCGTGGTGGGTGTACGAACCGAGGCCCGGCGGGGCGCCGTACGCGAGGACCTCGAACACCCCGCCCAGGGTGTCCCGTTCCCGCTGGGCCTGGCGGATGGCGGCGACCATGCGCTTCGACGCCTCGGGGTCCAGACAGCGGACAGGCGAGCGGTCGATCCCCTCGAGGTCGCCGGGTTCGGGCGTCCGGGCCCGGGCGGGGGTCCGGACCCCGCCGATGGCCACCACGTGGGACAGCACCGCGATCCCCACCTCCCCCAGGAAGGCCTTGCAGAAGTACCCCGCCGCGACGCGGGCCGCGGTCTCCCTGGCGCTGGCCCGTTCCAGCACGTTGCGGGCGTCGTCGAACCCGAACTTCTGCATGCCGGCCAGGTCGGCGTGGCCGGGGCGGGGCCGGGTCAGCCGCTCGTCCGGGTCGGGCGAGCCCTCGATGCCCATGCGTTCGCGGTACTTCGTGGCCCATTCCGCGTTCTCGATCGTGACCGCGACCGGGCTCCCCAGCGTCCGGCCGTGGCGGACCCCGCCCAGCACCTGCGCCCGGTCCCCCTCCATGCGCTGGCGGCCGCTCCGGCCGTAGCCGTGGCGGCGCCGGGCCATCTCCCGGCCCAGGGAATCGAGCGACACGGGGACGCCGGCCGGCAACCCCTCCAGCACCGCCACCAGGGACGGCCCGTGCGACTCCCCCGCGGTCAGGAACCGAAGCATGGCCAAGACTATAGGGGCGCGGCCGGGGGCTCCCGCACCGCACGGGGCACGCCGCCGGAACGGACCGGGGCCGGGGAGCGGGCCCCCTCGAGCCGCCCCCCGGCCTGGCGTGAGTTGGGGGGCGGTCCGATGGGACCGCCCCCCCGAACCGGCGACCGCTCCCCCCAAGTCGCGGAGCGCCGGGACCTGTCCCCTATTTCTGCGGGTTCTCGCAGAGCTGGAACTGCTGGTCGCCGAACAGGAAGGTGGCGCAGCCATCCTCCGGGTCGACCAGCTTGAAGTTGCCGGCGAAGGTGTCGCCCTGCTTGACCGTGTACACGGTCCCGTCCACCGAGACCTGGGCGTACTTCACGCCGTTCCTGTGGAAGATGTCGATGAGGGTGACCGTGTGCCCCCCGATCACCGTCGTGGTCCCCCCGACCGGCGTGGGGGGAGGAGACGCCGGCGGCGACACCGAGGGCGACGTGGGCGGCGTCGTCGTCGGCGACGTGGGCGGCGTCGTGATGGGCCCCGTCGGCCCGGTGGGGCCGCCCCCGCCGCTGGAAGCCACGCCGACGAGGGGCGAGAACGGGTCTCGTCCTCCGACGATGACTCCCGGCGGCGGGGTGGTCGTGCGGGGCGTTGGCGAGATCGTCACCGAGGGTTCCGGCGAGGGCGTCGGGACCCCGGTCGAGGTCTGGGTCGGCGTGGGCAGGGCGGTGGTCGGCCCCGAGCTCTTCTTCAGCACCAGGAAGTACGCGGCGGCCGCAACCACCACGATGACTCCCAGGATGATCAGCGCTCGGCGGTCGCGGGGGGTCATGGGCATCGGTCCTCACGCTCCCGTGCTGGTCGTCGGGGCCCCGCTGGGAGTCGGTGACGCGCCAGGGGACGGCGCCGGGGCCGGGACGACCCCCGTCGGCGCGCCGGCGGTGGGACCGGGAATGGACCCGGGAGAGCCCTGGGCGGTGATCTGCGTCGGGATGGTGGAGACGCCCGTGCCGGTGACGGGCGGTGACGGCGTCCCGGGCGAGACGGAGAGGAAGTCGACCGCCGCTGCGTCCGCCGCCCCCTGAAGGAGCCGGATGAGGCTCGGAAGGTCGGCCGTGGGCGGGATCTTCGTCTGGAGCTGGGCGAGCTTGCGCTGCACGTCCTTGGCCTCCCGCCGGGCCTGCTGAAGCTGCGCGAGCTGGGCGCGGAGGGTCTGCTCCTGCTGCTGGGCCTGGGTCAGCTCGCTCTGGCGCTTGTGCACCGCGGAGATCTTGGGCAGCAGGAGCACGACGAGGGTCAGCAGGGCGACGACGCCCGCGGCGATCCCCGCGAACAGGGGCCCGCGCCGGTTCACTGCTGTCCTCCGGGATTGGTCGCCTTGGCGGTCAGGTCCACCGAGGAGGTGAACTGGAACACCGTGGTGGACCCGATCACGGCCTTGCCGGCCTGGGTGAGCCAGGCGTTCACCCATCCGTTGACCTGCTCGAGCCGGGTCAACCACAGCGCGACGTCCTCGGAGTCAAGGGACGACCCCTGGAACTGGATGTTCCCGACGAGGGTGGAGCCGGGGGCGCCGGGGGTCACGGGCGCCGCGGTCCCGGTCGTGCCGAGCAGCGAGCCGGTGAGGTTGGTCAGCCACACCCGGTCCGGGATGACCAGGGAGAGATCGTGGAGCACGCCGGACCACGCCACCGTGTCCGCCAGGGCCGCCGTCAGGAGCTCCTCCCTCTGCTGGAGCTGGGACCGGAGCGTCTCGAACCGCTGGAACTGGTTGACCCGCTGCTGGAGCTGCGAGTTGGTGGCGTTCTGGGCCGCCAGCTCACGGCTCAGGCGTGATTCGGTGAAGCCCTGGAGGACGTATGCGAACACGATCACCGCCACCACCGCGACGCCGGCGACCGAGACCATGACCGTCCGGCGACGGATCCTGGCCCGCTCGCGAAACTCCGGAGGAAGCAGGTTGACGCGCGTCATCAGCGGACCCCTGGAAGCGCCAGTCCCACGGCGACGGCGAGGAGCGGCTCGGCCTCGGCCAGAGCTCCCTCCGAGAGGTCGAGGTCCGGCCGGACCCGTCCGAAGGGGTGGCCCCGCTCCACGGGCGCCGCCATGCGCTGCCCGAGCAGCTGGAGGAACCCCGTGAGCTTCGAACCTCCGCCCGTCACGGTGAGCCGGGCGACCTTCGATCCCGGGCTCTGGGCCGTGTAGAACTCGAGCGACGAGCGGATCTCGTCCACGAAGCTCACGGCCCGGCCCGTGGCCACGCGAGCGGCCTCCTCCACGCTCGGCGCGCCGTCCACGGCCTCTCCGCGCTTCAGTCGCTCGGCCACGTCGTCGGCCACGGACAGGGCACGCGACACGGCCAGGGTGATGTCGTTCCCGCCCGAGGGGAGGATTCGCACGAACCTGGGCACGGTGCGCTCGTGGACGCAGATGCTCGTGATGTCGGCCCCGACGTCGATCACGGCCTCGTCGCCGGCCTCGGCGAACACCGGCCCACCGTCCGGCTCGCCGACCGCCCGGATCAGCGCGAACGGCGTGAGGTCGAGTCCCACGGGCTGGAGGCGTGCGGCTTCGGCCGTCTGGACGAGCGCGTGCACCATGGCCTTCTGTGCGGCCACCAGGAGCACCCGGAGCATCCGGCGCCCCTCCTGCTCGAACTCGTCCAGAGGGTCGAAGT
>WNFU01009348.1_pt1 | contig 21752 bp, 27 predicted proteins | sample 5400121 | NCBI WGS metagenome assembly WNFU01 (sample SAMN13153360, study PRJNA577476) | soil metagenome | isolation source: 100 cm soil or saprolite under grassland replicate 1 | place: USA:California | collected 2016-06-15
CCGTGTGAGAGATGAGCACTGTGTGGTCGTTCGAGGAAACGGTCCCGTTTTTCCGCAGAAAGTTCAGGAGGTGCGGCATCTGCTCGAGGTCTGAGGGGACGCTGCCCAGATCGCGCAGCAGGTGGGTGTTGTCGAACTGGACGTAGATGACGTACTGAAGGGGCCCACTCCGGCCCGCGCAGCCGATCTGGCCCAGGTCTCCCTGGCCGACGGCGGCCACTGGATGAACGGCTGCTACAGAGGATGGGGCTGCGTGCCTGGAGGCGAGAGCTCGGGCAGCCATGCCACTCACGCCGAGCAAGCCCAGGAGCGTCACTGCGGACAGAAAGGAAACGGGTCTGGACTTCATCCCCTTCCCCCTTTGACAAGGTAGTGGGCAGCCGCCCTGTCGACTCAGATCGCTCCACCGATTAGATGCACGGGCCGAGCCAGGGCGCAAACCGACCGGTGAGCGACCACTCGGGTAGAATCGTCGGCTGCCCGCGTCCGATGCGAAGAGGCGGCTACTCCGTGAGTCCTCAGGAGAAATCGGCGATGCCGAAGATGCCCAGGCCCGACGAGGCGTCGAAGGCCTTCTTCCATTCCGTGGTGCCGGAGGGCCCCGACGTTCGGGTGAGGCCCATGTTCGGGAACCTTCGTGAACGGGAACATGTTCATGGGGCTCTTCGGATCCGACCTCTTCGTGAGGCTCGAGGACGCGGATCGTGATTCCGTGGTCAAGGCGGGCGGCGGTCCGTTCGAGCCGATGCCGGGCCGAGCCATGCGCGAGTACGTGGTCTTCCCGGCCGCATGGCTCGACCAGCCCAAGCGAGTCCGGCAGTGGGTGGATCGTTCGCTCACCTGGGCGCGAGAGCTGCCACCGAAGTAGCCCTTTCAGCCCATGGCGTGATCTCCCAAGTGGAAGAGCACTCGAGGCGATCGGCCCCGTTGCTCGTGGCGGGCGCCCCCCGGATGGGGACGACGTGGGTCGCGAAGATCCTCAGCTTCGCCCCAGGCGTCGCCTGGATCAGCGAACCGGACAACGACTGGCCGGATCCCTTCGGCCTGAAGGCCAAGCTCTCGCTTGGGCGATTTCCGATTCTGGCCGCTGGAGAGTCGGCTCCGCAAGAATACGAAGTGCTCTGGGAAAGAGCGTTTGCCGGATTCCGGCAGAACGGTCCTCTCCTCGCCGTGGCGAAGCGACTGGAGACGTGGGAGAAGACCAAGCAAGACCTGTGGCGGGCCATGTGCGACCATGCGAACACTCGAGTGGCGCCCTGGCTGCGAGTGTTTGCCTCGCTGGCCACACCCCCGTCGAAGCGAGAAGGGGGGTATCCGGTGATGGTAAAGACGGTCCACGCTCCGCTCGCGCTCGAGTGGCTGGCGTCCCGGTTCGAGCCGCGGGTACTCGTGGTACTACGCCACCCCTTGAACGTCATCGCGAGCTGGTTGGACTTCGGCTGGGGAGGCCACTATCTCGACACGCACCCGAAGATTCAAGAGCGATTCGCCGCGCAGTGGGCGCTTCCACGTCTTCCCGCCGACCGTTCGCCGCTGGCCGCGGTGACGTGGGAAGTCGCCCTCTTCACGTCTGTTCTCCATGCGGCAGTCGAGAACCACAAGGACTGGTGGGTGGTCTCCCATGAGTCCCTGTGCACTGAGCCAGTGAGCGGCTTCCGAAGTCTCTTCGCGCGTCTCGACCTGACTTGGGGAGGTGAGGCTGAACGCGTGCTGATGGAGTCTGATAGGCCGGGAACGGGCTACGTCGTCACCAGGGTAGCTGCCGAGCAGCCGGAGAGCTGGAAGCGACGTCTCACTCGAGAGCAACTCAACGAGATATGGTCCATCCTGTCCCAGATTCAGGCGCCCTGGCTCGAGCGTGTCGCCCGTGATCTGGAGTGATCGGTGGCTAGGAGCGCCGCCTCAAGAACGGGGTAGGACGAAGCGGATCGTGGTGCCGTGTCCGGATCGGCTTTCCGCAGTGATCTCGCCCCCATGGGCTTCGACGAGACTCTTCGCGATGGCCAGGCCCAGGCCGGCGCCGCCAGAGTCGGCCGCCTTCACGAAGCGATCGAAGATGTGGGGGAGGAGGTCGGCCGGGACCCCCGATCCGGAGTCCGAGACGGTGAACGCGACCGCGTGACCGCCCTGGGCGGGGCCGGCCGAGACGATCACCGACCCACCGGCCGTCGAGTGGCGCACCGCATTCGAGAGCAGGTTGGCCAGGACCTGGCCTATGCGCACGGGGTCCACTTCGAGGGCGGGCAGGCCGGACGCCACCCGGAGCTCCAGTGACACGTGTGCCGTCTCCGCGGGTCCTCGGAACGCGGCCGCCGCATCCTCGACCAGAGTTCCCGGGTCGACCGACTCCCTGTGCAGCCGAAGCGCTCCCGCCTCCGCCGTGGACAGGACCTGAAGGTCGTCGAGGAGGCGGGACATGACCCGGGTCTCTTCGAGCAACGGCTCCAGGTGTGCCCGGTCGATCGGATACAGGCCATCGAGCATCCCTTCGGCGCCGCCCTGGATGACCGAGAGCGGCGTGCGGAGCTCGTGGGCTACGTCGGCGAGAAGATTCCGCCGCTGCTCCTCGTTCGCCTGCAGGCGCTTCGTCATGGCATTGAACGACCGGGCCAGTCGGCGCATCTCCCGGGGGCCCTGCTCCCCCACCCGCCCCTCGTAGTCGCCGGCGGCCACCCGCGAAGCCGCCTCCATCACCTCACCGACGGGACGGCCGAACCGACGCACGGCCCGGCCCGCCGCGACGAGCGCGATGAGCAAGCCGATGCCCAGGATGCCGACCAGCGGGGCGAAGCCTCGATGCCCTGGGCGTCCGAACCCTGGAAACAGCGCCCACGCGAGCGCGTTAGCCAAGAACATGAGCGCGAAGAAGGCCGCCACCACCAGACCCACCCGTCGGGCGAAATGCCCTCGCATCCCCCGCCAGGCATTCGGGCCGGCCGGTGGAAAGGGCTCGCCCTCCGGCCACCAGGGCGGCCTGAACCGGGTCTCTTCAGGCATCGGCAAAACGGTAGCCCACCCCGTGGACCGTCAGGAGGTATCGGGGTCTTCCCGGAGTTGGCTCGATCTTCCTGCGGATGTTCTTCACATGAGCGTCGATGGCCCGCTCGTACGATTCGATGGCCACCCCGTGGACTGCGTCGAGGAGTTGGCCACGGGTGAACACCCGGCCTGGCTCCCGGACCAGGGTAGCGAGGAGCTGGAACTCGGTGGGGGTGAGGTCGACGGGTCGCCCGCGCACCGAGACTCGCAGGCGGGGAACGTCGACCTCGATGTCCGCGACCCGAAGTACCTCCGGTGGACCGGCTCGAGCAACTTCGGTTCGCCTGAGCACGGCCCGGACCCGAGCCACCAGCTCCTTCGGACTGAATGGTTTCACCACGTAATCATCAGCGCCGAGCTCCAGGCCGACGATGCGGTCGGCCTCATCCCCCCGGGCGGTCAGGATGACGATCGGTACGTTCGACGAACGTCTCAGCTCCCGGGTCACGTCGAGGCCGTCCAGGCCCGGGAGGCCAAGGTCGAGTACGACGAGATCGGGCTTCGCGCCCCTCGCGCTGGCGAGCGCGGCCCCGCCGTCGCCGGTGATGATCACGTCGAACCCGGCGTGCTCGAGGTAGTCGCGAACGAGCCGGGCGATCTTCATCTCGTCCTCGACCACGAGGATCAGCTTCACATCTCACCTCCGGCACCGAAGCGTGACGAGGCGACGAGGCGGAGGCAAGCGCCTCCGCCTCGTTCGGTTCGCACCCGTGGCCTAGACCTTCGTCGGTTCACCGCCGGACCCTGGATGGTCCCCGGCCTGCTCGTGCTGATGACGGTGCCACTCCTCGAACGTCTGGGGGCCGCCCCATGGACCGTGGCCCCACCGGCCGGGGCCGTGCTCATGGGCTTCCCCGCCTCCCCACCGCCGGCTCCAGAAAGCGCCCCGGATCAACAGGAACAAACCGATGAAGAACAGCGGGAACAGGAACAGCCCGAAGGGGAAGTATCCGTAACCCCGACCGACCCGAACGACCTCTACCGCCCGCCCGGTATGCTCGAGCCCGTGCGTCACGCCCGCGTTGTAGGCGCCCACCGCGATGATGATCGCTCCGAGGATCACCAGCAGCGACACCCCGATCCACGTCCACCGTCGCATCTGCTCCTCCTTTCGACGGTTCCATCTTTACGAAGCGATGCTGCGGCTGCGGTGTGAAGGAGATGTGAATCTCCCGCGGAGGCTTCCGGAAGGGGGCCGTAGTCCAAAGGAACGAGATTCCATCCGGGACGGAATGATTTCGAAGAAGATGCGCAGCGATTCGGCCTCGAATGACGATGTGGTGAGCATGAAAACTCCTCATCCATTCATCAGGGTGCTCCTCATGAGCATCCTGGCGGGGCTGCTCGTGGCCTCCGCCGGGATGGCCAGTGCGGGGCGCCTCGGTTTCTTCCGAACTTCGGCCGAGAAGCCGACGGTTCCGCACGACTCGGCGACCTGTTCCCCGGACGAAGGCACCTCCGAGGACGAGAGCTCCGAGGACGAGGGCGACTCCCAGGAATGCGAGGACCCCGAGGAAGGCGACGGGACCACGGAGCCCGGAGCACCGGGGGATCTGGCCGACCGTGAGGCCGAATGCAACAAGGTCGCGGGCCTGGATACCAGTGCGGAGGGTTCCGACGCCGACGTGAAGACGACTGGCCTGGACGACGCCATCGAGGTCGTTCTGGCGAACTGCATCAAGAATCCCCAGGCTCCCGGGCTCTTGAATGCCCTGAGCCTCCTCGTGCAGAACCGCGACAAGCACATGGCTCACGATGCGGAGAAAGCCGTGCGCCGGGCGGCTCGCGACGCTGCGAAGGCGGCTCGCGACGCTGCGAAGGCGGCTCGCCATGCCGCCCTGCACGGCGGAGGCCACGGCTAAGGAGGGGTCGCTCTCCCTGGGCGAAGGCGCTCGGGAAGGAGTCGGCGCCGCGGGTGCGTTCTCGCGGGTCTAGAGTCCTGGCCACATGGCCTCGGCTTCGACGTCGCGACGGGCGTGGGTGGCACTCGGGTCGCTCGTTGTCGGCTATGCGCTGATCGACCTGGTGGCGGGGGCGCCGGACTCGCCCCTCGTCCCTCCTCTTCCGGCCGGGGTCCGCCGGCCCGGCTGGGCTCGTGCGGGGGCGCGATGGATCGGCCTGGACCGTCTTACCGCGACGGCGTTGACCGTTGCTTCGATCGGCCTGATGGTCGCGATCCTCGCTTCGTTCTTCCTCCTTCTGGTGGAGGCTCGGCGGGGACGCCTGGGCTTGGGCCCCGCATTGATTGCGGCCGGCCTGTCGCTCGCTCTGTCCGTTGCTGCCCCTGTGTTGCTCTCGAGGGACGTCTACAGCTACGCGGCCTACGGACGGATGTACGCACTCCACCATGCCAATCCCTACGTCCGGATGCCATCGGCGTTTCCGTCGGATCCGTTCGTGGCAATGGCATCACCTGCGTGGATCGGTACGAGGGCGGTGTACGGGCCCGCTTTCGTGCTTGCCGGAGCTGGAGTGGCCCGAGCATGGGCGGGATCGCCCGGCGCCACGATCACGGCGTTCAAGGTACTGGCCGGGACGGGCGCGGCGCTCGCGACGGTGCTTGCGGCCTGGGCGGCCGCCAGATCCATCCGCCACAGGGGCGCTCCTGCTCCGCCCGAGCGCTCGCGGGGGAGTGTTGCCCTCGCTGCAGCCGCGGTTGGCCTCAACCCGGTGATCGTGGTCCACACGGTCGGAGGTGGGCACAACGATGCCATGATCGCCGCATGCTTGGCGGGCGCGCTCGTCCTTGCCGGCCGCCGGAGCCACCGCGCTGCGTCCCTTGGGGTGACGGCGCTCCTCACGCTGGCCGGCCTGATCAAAGTGGTGGTGTTCCCCGCGCTCCTGGTATGGCTCTGGATCCTGCTCCGGTCCTCAGCTAGAGAGCGTCGCGCGCCGACTGTGGCGCTTCACGTCGGAGTCGCCCTCGCCCTGACGCTGGCGTTCTCTGCACCTTTCCTGGATAGCGCCCGGGCGTTTGTATCCCTGGCCACGCTCACGTCGGTGGAGGGGTGGGCCAGCCCGGCGCGATTGGTGGCCAGAGGAGCACGGGCCCTCGGGTCCGCGATCGGGGGGTCGGACACCGCCCACGTCCTCGGGAAGGTGGTGGTGGTGGCGTTCCTGGCGTTCTTCTCAGCTGCCTTCATCCGATTCCTCCGCCACCGACACGCGGGCGGCACGGCGGTCCGAGCGGATCAGCTCGCGAACACGTGGGGCGCGTGCATGTTGGGGCTTGCCCTGGCGATCCCCTATCTCCTCCCCTGGTACACGGCCTGGTTCCTCCCGTTCCTCGCCTTGATGTCGGAGGGCGGCCTGGCAATGATCGGGTTCGTCGCGGTGGGTCTCCTCGCGCTGACGGGGATTCCGGCAGAGCCCGGGTCGGTGCCCGGCCTGTGGCGAGACATGGTCCTGGCCGTGCATTACGGGATCGCTCCCATCATGCTCGGGCTGTTGTTGGCGTGGGCCGGCCGGGTCCTGAGGGTTGGACCACCCGACCCCGCCGGGATCGACACTGTCCCTAGAATGGCGGACCGTGCTCGACCCTGAGCTGGTGTCACACGTTCTTGCCGAGGCCCTCTCCAGTGGCGGTCGTTTTGCGGAGCTGTTCGCCGAGGTCCGATCCTCCACCTCCATCCGGCTCGACGACGGGAAGATCGAGGAAGTGGTGTCGGGACGTGACCGCGGCGCCGGCGTCCGCGTGTTCCACGGAGACGCACAGGCCTACGCCTTCTCCAACCGACTGGAGGAAGACGCGCTGCTCCAGGCCGCGAGGGTCGCTGCCGGCGCGGTGAGGGCAGGCGGCCGGAGCGCTCGGGCGGTAGACCTCCGGCGCCGCGAGCCCTATCGGCACGACGTCCAGGAGCCCGTCCATGCGGTGCCCGTCGATCGCAAGGTGGGATGGCTGCGAGAGGCCGACGACGCCGCCCGAAGCCTCGATCCCTCCGTCCGCCAGGTCATGGGTTCATACGCCGACGGACGGCAGCAGATACTCGTGGCCACGTCGGAGGGGCTGTGGGCCGAAGAGGAGCGCCCCCGTGTCCGGCTGCTCATCCAGGTGGTGGCCGCCCGGGACGGGGTCATGCAGACGGGCCACGAAGGGCCTGGGGGACTCACCGGAGCCGAGCTCCTGCGCCGGTTCCCGCCGGCGCAGACGGGCGAGCGGGCCGCCCGCCAAGCCGTAGCCATGCTGGACGGGAGGCCCTCGCCGGCGGGAGAGATGGCGGTCGTGCTCGGTCCCGGAGGTGGCGGCATCCTGTTCCACGAGGCGTGCGGGCACGGACTGGAGGCCGATCACATCCAGAAGGACGCCTCGATCTTCAGGGGCAAGCTCGGCCAGCGGCTGGCTTCTTCTCTGGTGATGGGGGTGGACGACGGAACGGTCCCATCGGCGTGGGGCTCGTTCGCCGTCGACGACGAAGGAACGCCGGCCCATCGAACGGTCCTGTTCGAGGGCGGGGAGCTGATCGGCTATCTCTACGACCGGTTCCGCGCGGACCGCGACGGTGTTCAGTCGACTGGGAACGGTCGTCGGCAGTCGTATGCGCATCTCCCCATCCCGCGGATGTCGAACTCGTCGATCCTGTCGGGAAGCGACCGGGCCGAGCACATCGTCGCTTCGACGAAGCGAGGGCTGTACGCGAAGACCCTCGGGGGAGGCCAGGTCAATCCGGCTACCGGTGACTTCGTGTTCGGTGTTTCGGAGGGATACCTGATCGAGGACGGTCGCATCATGTCGCCGGTCCGCGGGGCCAACCTGATCGGCAACGGACCTCAGATCCTCGCAGCGATCGATGGGGTGGCCGACGACTTCGAGACCCGGGACGGGGTGTGCGGCAAGGAAGGACAAGGTGCTCCGGTTTCGAACGGAAGCCCCACCATCCGGATCGCCCGCATGACAGTCGGGGGAACCGTTGCCTGAGCTGGTCGACCTGTGCGCGCGGGCGGTGGGGGGCGCTCGAGAGGGGGAGGACGTCGAGGCGTATGCGTCTGCAGGACAGCGCACGCAGGTTCGCGTTCGAGGCGGCGAGGTGGAGTCGCTGACGTTCGCGGACTCGCGAGGCGTCGGCGTACGGATGATGGCCGGCAGCCGCGTCGGGTACGCCTACGCCGCCGATCCCGATGAAGAAGGCGTCGACGAGCTGGTTCAGAGCGCCCGGGAGAGCGTGGGCTTCGCCGAACCCGACGAAGGGAACGTGCTTCCAGCGCTCGGCCCCCTCCAGCCGCTTCCGGGCATCTACCGGGAGAACCAGAGCGGCGTGGAGACGAGCCGAAAGGTCTCCCTCGCCTTGGAGCTGGAGCGGGCGTCCGTCTCGGTTCACCCCGACGTGCGCAAGGTGGAGGGAGCCGGGTACGGCGACTCGGTGAGCTGGGTGGCCATCGCCTCGACCAGAGGCGCACCTCTCGAGTACGCGCGGACGGACAGCTGGGTGACGGTCAGTACGCTGGCTGAGCGGGACGGTGAAACGCAGACCGGATTCGCCCTGGCCCTCGCTCGTGGGGTCGACGAACTGGACTGGGAGCCTGTCGCCCGAGAGGCCGCGCACCGCGCTGCACGCCTGCTCGGGGGGACCAAGCCTCGGAGCGAGCGGATGGCGGTGATCCTCGACCCGGTGGCCGCCGCGTCGTTCCTGGGCGTCCTGGCGGGAGCGCTGTCCGCCGAGTCGGTCCTGAAGGGCAGGTCGCTTCTCGCCGGGAGGGTCGGTCAGGAAGTGGCGGCCGGCCGGGTCACGCTCGTCGACGACGGCCGGCTCGCGGATGGACCCTCCGTCGCTCCCTTCGATGACGAGGGCGTTCCCACGACTCGAACCGCGCTCATCGAGAACGGGATCCTCCGCGGCTTCCTGCACAATGAGTACACGGCCGCCAAGACCGGCGAAAGCTCGACGGGCAACGCGGGCCGGGGTGGCTACCGGACCGTGCCGGGTGTCTCTCCGTCCAATCTCTACCTTCAACCAGGGGAGAAGACGCCGGATGAGTTGCTGGGGCAGGTTGCCTGGGCCGTGTACGTGCAGGAGATAACCGGCCTGCACTCCGGAGCCAACCCCATCTCGGGCGAATTCTCGGTCGGGGCGACCGGTCTTCGCGTGGAGGGCGGGACGTTCTCCGGTGCCCTCCGTGAGATGACCATCGCCAGCACCCTCCTCGACGTGCTCGGCTCCGTGGTCGCAGTGGGAGACGATCTGCGGTTCCCGTTGGGTGGAGGCCTCGGCGCGCCCACGGTCCTGATTGCCGAGATGACGGTCGGGGGAGCATGAGCGCACCGGGGAGCCGGGTGCGATGAACTGGCATTCGTTCGAGCAGTCCGCCTGGGAGCTTGCGGCCATCGGCCGGAAGCGTATCGAGGAGCCTCGGTTGGTTCTCGTCGGGACGGTGAAGAGGGACGGCTCCCCGCGGATCAGCCCGGTCGAAGCGTTCTTCGTGAGCGGAGAGCTCATGTTGGGCATGATGTGGCGATCGAAGAAAGCCCTCGATCTCCTGCGCGATCCGCGATTGGTCGTGCACACGGCGACATGCGATCCTGACGGCACCGACGGCGACTTCAAAGCCTACGGCAGGGCGGTCGATGTCCAGGATCCAGCGCTTCGCACGAAGTACGGGGACGTGCTCGAGGAGAGGATCAATTGGCGGCCTTCCGAGCCGTTTCACCTTTTCTCGGTGGACATCCAGAGTGCGGGCTACATCGTGTTCGGCAAGGCGCCCCAAGCGATGCGATGGACCCCATCTGAGGGACTCACCAGGATCCGTCACCCCGATGCATGACCCCTGCTGGCCTCACTGACACGAACCTCGAAACTCAGCCTTCGGGGGGCGCCATGGTCACCTCCAGATTGGCGAACGCTCTGGCGTAGGCCAGCCGCTCCTGCTGTTCGGCGGAGACCAGGAGCACCAACGTGGTCGATCCGGTCAGGCCGCCGGCCGTCGCGTCTGAGTCGAGGCCGCCGGCACCATCGGAGGTGCTGGAGCCCTCCTTCCCCGAACCCGCGGAGGCCAACACGAGCAGAACCTCCACCCCACTCACCACGATCTCCGTGTGGGCCTGGCCCGCATTGAACGTGGCCAGGACGTCCACCCGATCGCCGGGGGCGACGAGTCCGGGCGGGAGGGCGGTGGGTACGGCGAAGGCCCGGAGTCCCCGCGGCACGAGTGACGCCACCGGGCCCGCCCGTACGCGGGCCAGCCGGGTCTCGGTCACAACCTCGCCCGGTGAGAGGTCCGCAAGGGCGACCCGGCCGGCAGCTCTGGATACATCGGTGAGCGCGCCCGGAGGCGCGTAGGCGACCGGCATCTGGGCCAGGTGCAGGTCGCTCGAGGTCACAGCGGTCCCGCGCTCGATCCGCTTCGATGCCTCGACCACGGCAACTTCCGGGACGGCCGCGGAGGCCACGTTGACAGCTCGGATCACGTAGGTGCGAAGGAGGAGTCCGGCCGCCACCGACAAGGCCACCGACCCCATCAAATACGAACGGGAAGACCTCCACCGGCGCCTTTGCACACGCGCTCTCCGCTCGGGGGAGGAAGGCCGACGAACGCAGGCCACGTTAGCGGCTCGAGGCCGACTTGGCTATGAAGTACCTCACAGAACGGCCAGAAAAATCGGCCCTCAAGAAATGGCTGCGGCTATACCTCGAATCGGGCGTTCGCCAGCGCAGTGGGACAGGGGCAGTCACGCTCTTCCGGGATGGCGCCCACGATCTTGAACAGCAGGGTCCGGAGGCGCTCGTTGTTTTCGTGGAACACTCGGATGACCTCCTCGTGGCTCACCGGCGGGACCTCTCCGATGACCCCCACGTCGTAGTCGGTCACCAGCGAGATGTTCACGTAGCACATCTCGAGCTCCCGGGCCAGGGGGACCTCCGGGTGCTGAGTCATCCCGATGACCTCCCATCCTTTCTGGGCGTAGTTCGACGACTCGGCCCTGGTGGAGAAGCGAGGCCCTTGGATCACGACCATGGTCCCGCGATCGTGGTTGGGGATCTCCAGCATGCTGGACTGCTCGATGGCGACCTGTCGCAACGTGGGGCAGTAAGGATCGGCGAACGTGATGTGCGTGGTCACCGGCCCGTCGTAGAACGTCGAGGGGCGCCCGTTCGTCCGGTCGACCAGCTGGTCGCAGACGACGAACTCACCGGGCTTGACGTGCGGCTGGAGCGATCCCACCGCGCAGGGCCCGAGGACCCGCTCCACTCCCAGCTTCTTCATGGCCCAGGCATTGGCTCGGTAGGGAATGACGTGAGGGGGGTATTCGTGCTTCACCCCGTGCCGGGGAATGAACGCCACCTGTCGGCCCTCGATGGACCCAACCGTGACCGGGGCGGAAGGCTCTCCGTACGGGGTGTCGACGTGGATTTCCCGGACGTCCTCGAGAAGCGAATAGAAGCCCGATCCTCCGAAGACCCCGATCCGGATGGGCTGGCCTTCGTCCCCGTTCAGGCGGTCTTCTCCTTCGTGCTCGAGTTCCGCGTCTTGCCGGATTCCTCCGATGACTTCGACGTCTCCGAGGTCCCAGTCTTCTCGGACTTGGCAGCGCCCGGCGTCGAAGCCTCCCCAGGGCCCTTGAACAGGATGCCGGCCGGATGAAAGACCTTACGCAAGGGACCTCCGCACACGCCACATTCCGTCAGCGGCTCCTCGCTGAACCGCTGGTAGACCTCGACGTGAGTCCCGCACGACTGACAGACGTACTCGTAGGTCGGCATGCTCCGATTATAGGTTCGGCACAGGCCCGTTCCCGATCGAAAGAAGCGTCGGCTTTAGAAAACCCTCGGGCTCGCCTCGATGAACACACCGTTCGGATTGGCCTTCCAGATCCACGCGAGATTGGGTTCTGGCTGGCTGGGCGAGATTGGGTTCTGGCTGGCTGGGATAGACTCCTACACGCGAGGGAGGAACGCGATGAAGGTGAAGAAGGCGGTCATCCCGGCGGCCGGTCTGGGCACCAGATTCCTTCCGGCCACGAAGTCACAACCCAAAGAGATGCTGCCACTCGTCGACAAGCCGGCCATTCAGTACGTGATCGAGCACGCCGCCGGCGCGGGAATCAGCGACATCATCATCATCACGGGACGGGGCAAGCGGACAATCGAGGATCACTTCGATCGATCCTTCGAGCTCGAATGGCACTTGGAACATGCGGGCAAGTTCGAGGAGCTGAAGGAGGTCCGGGCCATCTCCGACATCGCCGCGATTCACTACATCCGCCAGAAGGAGCCGAGGGGCTTGGGAGCGGCAGTGGCGCTGGCCGAACCCCACGTGAACGGAGAGACCTTCGCGGTGCTGCTCGGCGACGACATCATCGCCACGGGGAATCTCCTCGCCCAGATGCTGCAGGTCTACGAGCGGTACGGGCGGACGGTGATCGCCGTCAAAGAGGTTCCGCGTTCAGAGATCGACCTGTACGGGTGCGTGGAGCCGGAGTACGTGGAGGACAACCTGGTCCGGGTGGTGCGGATCGTGGAGAAGCCCGATCCGGAGGACGCTCCTTCGAACCTGGCGGCGATCGGCTATTACGTGCTCACTCCGGAGATCTTCGACGCCCTGCGCGAGACCCCACCCGACTCCAGGGGAGAGGTCCAGCTCACCGATGCCATCAACGCCCTGGCCCAGCAGCAGACCGTGTACGCTTACGTATTCGAGGGCCTCAGGTTCGACATCGGCAAGAAGCTCGACTACCTGCGGGCAACCGTCGAGCTGGCCATCGACCGGGAGGACCTGGGGCCGGAGTTTCGCGCCATCCTGGCCGAGCTCGTCCAGCGGAAGAAGCTCCTGTAGGCATGGCTGATCCAGGCATGGAGCCCTTCCCAGACGAGATGGACGAGTCAGAGCAACACATCCAGGACGACCACGGCCACGAGTCGGGGGCGATGCGCTCGGTCGACGAGGTCAGGGACATGATCCTGCAAGCCGTCCACACCCTCGTTCCCATCGAGCTGCACCTACAGGAGGCGTACGGCTGCGTGTTGGCCTCCGATGTTGCGGCCGAGCTGGACATCCCGGCCTTCTCCTCCTCGGCGATGGACGGGTTCGCCGTTCGCGCCTCCGACGTGGCGACCGCCGTGGTCGACGAGCCGGTGACCCTGCGGGTGGTCGGCCGGGCGCCGGTGGGCCAACCTCCTGGGGGCACAGTGGGAGGTGGTGAGGCCATCCGGATCGCCACGGGAGCGCCCGTCCCGGCGGGGTCGGATTGCATCGTGCCCATCGAGCACTGCGTGGTCGAGGGCGAGACCGTCCATGTCCTCAAGGCGTTTCGGGAGGGGGCCAACGTCCGCCCCGCCGGAGAGGACGTCAGGGCGGGAAGCGTCCTGGTTCCCGCAGGGCGCCGGCTGGCCGCGCCGGAACTGGGGATGCTGGCAAGCTCGGGGCACGCCTCGGTGCTGGTCCATCCTCGTCCTCGGGTCGTGGTGATCTCCACCGGCGACGAGCTGGTCGAGCCGGGCCGCCCCGCTTCTTTCGGCATGGTCCGGGACGCGAACTCATTCACTCTTTACGGCGGCCTGCGCGAGGTGGGCACTGTGCCCTATCTCGCCGGGATCATCAGGGACGAAGCCGAGGTGCTGAAAGACGAAGTGCTGGGGCTCGCCGCCCGAGCCGATTGCTTCATCAGCTCCGGCGGAGTCTCGGTGGGGGAGAGGGACGTGGTCAAGATGGCCTTCTTCCGACGTGGCGAGATCGACTTCTACCGCGTCGCCATGCAACCTGGGATGCCCCAGGGGTTCGGGGCCATCGACGGCGTGCCGTATTTCGGCCTGCCCGGCAACCCCGTTTCGGTATTCGTGTCCTTCGAAGTCTTCATCCGCCCGGCCCTTCTCAAGATGATGGGCCGGCGCGACATCTTCCGGCCGGAGATCTACGCCGTGCTCGAAACCGACATCACCGGCCCGCGGGAAAAGGTCATGTTCGCTCGGGTCCGGGTCTGGAGGGAGAAGGGCCAGTGGCGGGCCGCCAGCACAGGCCCTTCGGGGTCGAATCTCCTCGGCACGGTGACCAAAGCAAACGGGCTGGCGGTGATCCCGGCCGGCATCGACGCGGCTCAGGCCGGCTCTCGGGTGAGGATCATGATGTTCCGGGCACTGGAGGAGGAGCCGTGACTCTCGACCTCAAGTTGAGTGTTCGCCGTGGCCGGAGAGATGGGGCATGACCGAGGCCTCGAAGATGGTCGAGGTCGGCACCAAAGAGGTCACGGCGCGGGAGGCGACCTCCGAGTGCACGATCCACATGACCCCTCGAGCGTGTGCTGAGCTGGTAAAAGGGACCCCGAAAGGGGATCCACTTGAGGCGGCAAGGGTGGCCGGACTGATGGCCGCCAAGCGCACGGCGGAGCTGTTGCCCTTCTGCCATCCCATCGCCATCACGGGCGCGACCGTCGAACTCGACCCAGATCCGGGTACGGGGACCATCAGCGTGCGGGCTACGGTGAAGGCGAATGACCGCACCGGCGTGGAGATGGAGGCGCTCACCGCGGCGGCTGTGGCGGCGCTGAGCCTCTATGACACTGCGAAGGCATTCGATCGTGCGGCAGAGATCACAGACCTCCACCTGTTGTCGAAGTCCGGGGGTAAGAGCGGTAACTATCGCCGCAACTGACCTCAGTCTCTAGTCGACGCAACGAAACTTTTCAGGCCAAATGTCTCAACTAGGCTTGAGGCACCAGATGTTGGGTGCTAACCTGCGGTTCCAGCCCATATGTAGTGGTCGGACCGGGGCTCGACCGCGAGGAGGGCTGGTGTTGACTTGGCTTTTGCTGGCAGCTTTAGGCATCATCTGGGCCGCACTCTTACTTCCTTCTCGATCGCGCTCGCCGAAGTCGAGCGTGGAGGAGTTCGAGCAGAAGATGAATCTGCTGGCTGAAGCGAACAGGGTGAAGCGAACAGGGCAGCCCCCGGGCGATGGGTGCTCATGCCCCGCAAGGGCCAACGGTTCATGGGACCGGATCGGGGACGAGCTCGGGTCAAGCGCCGCCGTCGTCAGGTGTTCATGGTCCTGGTGGAGGCGACCGCCCTGACGTTCATCATGGGGCTCTTCCCCCCCTTCAGAATCATGCTGGGCGTCACAGTGGTGTTGGTGTTCCTGCTGCTCGTGTACATGGCGGTTCTGGTACGGCTTCGGGCCGAAGAGCTGGAGCGCGGCCGAGTGCAGAGGGTGGCGGCCTACCAACCGGAGGCCCACGCCGCGCGATACGGCAACGGAAACGGGAATGGTCACGAACCTGTCTACGCTGGCAACGGCCATGGCTACAGCAATGGACATCGGGAGCTCGACGTCGGGGTGGACTGGCTCGAGAGCGGTCTGCGGCTGGTCGACGACGACGTCCATGTCGTGGTGTACCGCTCTGATGAGATCGACACATCGAGCCTGACGCATTCCTCGGGGTGAATCTGCCCGAATTGGCCGAAGCGTTCCAGCGTAGGTTCGAGGAAACGATGGCTGGACGCGAAAGGGCGCTGGCCGCTGCCCGGCGATCGATCCGGGCTTCCGCCAACGCCATCCGGGCGATCCATCGCGGCGAGCTAGATCAGGCCCACCGACTCATGGAGGAGTCCCGATCCGCCATTCAGGCTGGACGGGAGGCCGTCCGAGAGCCCCACCCCGACGTCTATTTCGCCGGGTTCCTCCAGGACGCCCAGAAAGAGTACGCGGAGGCCAACCTGACCGAGGCCATCGTGGCCGGGACCGATCTTCCCGGGCCTGAGGACCTCGAGGTCGAGCTCCCTCCCTACCTGAACGGGATGGCCGAGTCCATAGGGGAGGGTCGCCGGGCGATCCTGGACCTGCTTCGCCGGGGCGAGGCGGGGGAGAGCGAGCGGATCCTCATCGCCATGGAGGAGATGTACTACCTCCTGGTGTCCATGGATTATCCGGACGCCATCACGGGGAATCTGCGCCGTTCCACCGACGTCGCCCGGAGCATCATGGAGCGAACCCGCGGCGACCTCTCAGTGGCGCTCGTTCAGCGCAAGGTTCAGGAGGCGCTGGAGGCCGGCCTCAGACGACTCGAACCATAGCGAGGAAGCGGGCAGCGAGCTCCTCATCCCCCTGCACCTCGAGGAGGCCACCCCGTCGGAGCGTATCGAAGGTGTCGCGCCCGGCGGCAGCCATGATGAAGCTCGGAGCGGGACCGGCGATCCGAGCTGCAGTGTCGGAGGGCCCAGCGGGCCCTCCGATTCCCGAGGCGAGGTTGTAGCGCCACGGAGGGACCGGCGCTCCTTCGAGAGATACGGCGACGTCTCCTGCCGCCCCTTTCAGCTTGGGGAGCACGGCGGAGACGATGGCCGTGAGGAGGAACTCGGAGGGAGATCCCAGGTCGACCTCTTCATCTGAAAGGCCGAGGGCCCGGCGCATGTCCTGGCGGTGGATCCACTCGTCGTACACACGCGACCAGATCAGAAGGCCCACCGGGGCGCGGCCGAAGATCGTGGGCAGCCTGAGCCGATACAGAGTGGTCGGGACCGTCCGGGCCAGTCGAATCATCCCCCTTCCCCAGCGATCGAGACCCATCAGCAGCTCGGGGACGGGCCGATCCGCCCACTTTGGAACCTTCTGCTCGTTCCATCGTTCCAGCCCTTCCATGGAGCCGAGGACGGAGAGGAGGTTGGCTCCTGTCACCGATGCCTTGTCGGTAGTGATGAGGTGCGCGATCACCTCGCGGAGCCGCCAGCGGGGGAGTGCGGTAGGGACGTCGAACTGTTCGGGCTCCAGGCCTCGGAGGAACGTCAGCGTGCGGCGCCGCTCGTCCCGGATGTCCCGGACGATCTCGTCTTTGTTCAAGTGGAAGGCGTCGAGGGCGGGATCGGCTCAGTCGGCCCGGCTCCGGAGGGGTCTTCGCTCGCCGATCCTCTCGCGGGCGGAGGCGCCGGCGACTGGGGCGGCATCACGGGGTGCAGGAGAACATCCCGCCGCTCCAGGAACTCCTCGCGGGAGATCTCGCCGCGGGCATATCGCTCCTCGAGCATCCGGAGGGCCGGCGGCTCACCGAATCGATGATGCATATGTGGCAACTCGTGTCGAAGGAGCAGGACGGCGGCCACGATGATTGCGACCCAGAACGCCGCCCAGACCAGCCCCCAGACCAGACCCCAGCCGGGACCGCCCATCCAGAACATCGTCAGGAGCCTCTGGTGAGGTCGCCCCGGATCTGGTGCAGCTCTTCGGCCGAGATCTCGCCGCGGGCGTAGCGCTCCTCGGCGATCCGCACGGCGGGGGAGGCCCGACCCGGTGCAGGTGGGGCACCGCCAGGAAGCTGCTGGCCCTTCGGTAGCACGATCCACAGGACGACGTAGAGCAGCACGCCCCATCCCATCAGGCCGGCCACTACGAAGCCGATCCGAACCAGGATGGCGTCGATGCCGAAGTATTCGGCGATGCCACCGCACACGCCGGCCAGGCGCTTGTCGGTCTCTGATCGGGTGAGCTGTCGGGACTGCATGGGTCCATGCTCTCTTACCCGGAGGCCGGAGGTCAAAATCGGGCGGGGTTGCTGAGGGCCTCTGTTACGCTTGCTCGTGCCGGGGGTGTAGCTCAGTGGTAGAGCGCTGCCTTCGCACGGCAGAGCGGCACGCACGCGAGCTCTGCCTCATCTTGGTCTCGCGATTGTTTGGACGACCCACAATCCAAGGGCCGCGCCTGGGCGCGCTCGACAGGGGCCCTAACAGATGTCGCCACCGCGACGCGCGTTCGATCCCTCAGTGCCATGGGGAAGCGGCTCTTCGCTTCAGGCCTGAGACTCGTGGGGGATAGGGATCAGGTCCGGCCCGCGAGGGAGTTCCCGGATTTTCAGGCCCGTGGCAGCGCTCTTGAGATAGTGAGGTGGTTGCTGTACCGCCGGAGGGTAGGACTTTGAGCGTGACTGAACGGATCCAGATGGGGATGGGAGGCAGCATCGCGGCACAAGTCATGCTTGCGTTCTCTCAGAGCTCGGCTCGCGGCAACAGGTCGGAGGTTCGTAGGCTCGCCTGACCGATCTGGTCCCGGGCGGCATGGGGCGCACGGAGCGCCGGCAGTCATCCAGCCAGGCACAGGGCGGCGAAGTCGACACCGAAGCTGGCCGGTGGGAACACCCTGCACCCGACGCGGGGAGAGAAGAACGCGCCCGCCACGGAGTAGGCGATCCCCGTTGTGGGGATTTCTCGCTCGATGGCATGGAAGAGAGCGAACGCTTCCGCCTCGGTCCGGGCTTCCGCCAATCGGATGGTCATCCTGCCTACCGCCGGGGACTTCCACTCCTGAGGCAGAACCGATGTGAGCGGACTCCCGGGCTGCAGTGCTGTGAGGAGCCCTTGGACGTACGCAATCGGGTCGATGGGGTCAAGGGAACTGCCCACCATCTTCAGGTCATAGGGGGCTCCTGGCTCCTGAATGGCTTCGAGTGAGTTCTGGACGCGCTTGATGCGCACATCGATGCCGATCAGAGCCAGTTCGTTCCGGATCTCCTGGGCGACGACAGGATTAACACCGAACGGATTCGTCACGAACACCGCAGTTGCCCGGCGTCCATGCATCAAAGCTTTCGCCTTTTGGAGATCCGGTCCATCCAGGGGGAAGACGTTGCCCTCCGAGCCGGGCTGATTCGGTGGCAAGAGCCGATCGGTGGGCAGGGAATCTCCCTGCGTGGAGCCAAAGGCACCGATCCGCGCCAGCGCGGTTCGATCCAAGGCGTAGGCCACAGCCTCGCGGACTCGACGATCCGAGAACAACGATCTGCTGGCGTTGAAGACGAGATACTCGAGCCCGCCATCGGGTACGGGGTAGTACCGCTGGCCTTGCTTCGCCGCGGAGGTTCCTCCTGCTCCCCACTTCCTGGCCATGGGGCCGTGGGGACCCAGGACCGGGTCGACGAGGTTCGTGATGCCATCCCAGGTTCCGGAGCGGACGCGCACAACCGCTTTCCCTGGGTCGATGCCCTCCCGAAGAGCGATGGCGTCCAGGCGGTGGGGTCGGGGCCCGCGGTAGTTCGGGTTCCGCTTCAGGATCGTGTACTCTCCGCCGAAGCTCTCGGCCACGTAGTAGGGACCCGCGGACGGGACCGTCACCGCCCCGATGCCCCCGGGGACCTCCGTCACCGCTCCTCCCGGAACGACGGGCGTCGTCGTGGGCACCGGGCAGAAGAACGGCATGGCCAGCTGGTGCAAGAAGTCCGGCGAGGGACGAACAAGCTCCACCGTCAGCTCGTTCCCCTCAGCACGCAAACCCGTGATGCGGGGAGCCTTCCCGTCGACGAAGGCCTGCTCGCCCCGGATGGTGGAAAGGTAGGCGGCCGCCACCGTCGTCCGCGGTCCTAGCCAGCCGGGGGCGAGTTTCGGAGAAAGGGCCCGTTCGATGGAGTGACGGAAGGTCTCCGCGGTCAATGGCTCGCCGGACGGGGGCGAGAACCGGTAGCCCGGCCGGACGGTGAACCTGTACGTTCTCCCGTCGGCCGAGACGTCAGGAATCGACGCCGCCACCTCAGGTTGAAGCTTCCAGCCCACGGGGCTCGGCTTGTCCGGATACCTGAGAAGGGTGGCGCACGTCGCGAATTCGATCTCGTAGCCGAGGGTCGAGAAGGCCGTGGCGGGGTCGACGTCGTCGAGCTGGTGCGGGGCGACCAGGAACTTCGCCACCTTGCCACGAAGGGCATTGATCCGGTCCTCGTACGTCCGCCCTTTGTTCAGCCGAACGAGGATGGCTCCAGATCCCGCCGCGACCGCCCCCAGAGGATGCCTGAACCGGTACGTCGTCTGCTGGCCGGTGACTGCGTCGATGCCCGAGACCGTTCCCACGTCCTGGTTCGCGACCCACAGCACGCCGTCGGCGTACGATGCCGCGCAGGCTCCCTCGCCGGTGGGATACGTCCCCACCACGTTCCCCTGCGGGTCGACCTTGTAGACCACGCCCTTAGTGCCATCCGAGGTCCAGGCGAATCCTCCACCCGCCGTGAGGGAGCAAAGGTCCCCCGCGACCTTGGCTGTCGCCGCGACGGTATTGGTATTGGGATCGACCCGACTCAGGCCGTTGCCATCGACGTTCCCGCCCACCCAAATGGAACCGTCGTCGGGGTCGTAGGCCGTGCCGCCCGGCCCGAAATCGATCACAAATCGATGCTGGACGATTCCCGTGGCAGGATCGATCCGGTCGAGTTCGGGGTTCGATTCCACCCAGAGTGAGCCTCCGGCGAAAAGGCCCCCACCGTACACGACGCTCGGGTCGTCCGAGAGGAAGACCCGACTGACCTCACGGCCCAGCCGGATGTCCACTTGGGCCAAGTTCGGGCGGTCGCCGTCGGTCACCCACAGGTCGTTTCCGTTCACCGTGTAGCCCGAGACGTTGGGGAAGGGCGAGGTGATCTGCCTCACCGCTCCCGTCCTGGGGTCGATCTCGGCGAACGAGGCTGGACTCTCGTTCAGCACCCAGAAGTGCCCATCGGCGTATTTGGCGTCCAGAGGGGACTTCACCACCGACGTTCCGACGAAGGCCTGCTGGTGCCCGGACTTCGCGTCGAGGATCGCCATGCCTGGCGGGTCGTTCTCGAGGACCGAGCCGCCGCGGCCGGTCAGCAGGCGTGGCAGGAAGACGGCCACGAGGGCGATGACAACGAGGCCCGCCACACCGACCCGCGCCGCGCGGCGAGACAGGAGGGCACCGGTTCGTCGGGTGATCTTCCGGGGGAAGGTGTAGCGGCGGGCCCGCTCGGCCGGAACCACCTCGACGGCGCGAATGGGCTCCGCGTAGCCCTTCAGCCGGAACGTCCGCGGATCCACGTAAGCCAGGCCCTCGACCTTGCCCGCCAGGTGGATCACGGCCTCCGAGGCAAGGACCTGTCCGGGGCTGGCCCGGGAGCACAGGCGAGCAGCCAGGTTCAGCGCCCCGCCCCGGTAGCCCTCTCCAACCGGCACGGCCTCTCCAGAGTCCAAGCCAATGCCCACCCCGCGGGGGAGAGAGGCCCCGGTGAAACGGTCCTGGAGCTCCACCGCCGCTCGGAGGGCCTGGCGACCTGAGATGAACACGACGAGCGCCTCGTCCCCCCGGAGCTCCAAGAGGGACCCTTGGCGGGCCTCCACCACCTCCCGGACCAGCTCGGCGAAGGTGGATGCGAGGTGGGCGGCCGCTTCGTCGCCGTGCTCCCGGGTGTAGTTCGTGTAGCCGCGGACGTCCGCGATCAAGAACGTGCGGACGTCGGCTCTACGATCCGTTCCGCTTCCGGGGTGGCCAGCGCTGCGGGCCCCTGCGTCGCGCAGGACGCGACTGGACGGTTCGTCTTCATTTGCCATTGGGGCTTTCCTCGCCCGGGCTTGCGCGCAGTGATCAAGGATGGTCTCACAAGGTCATCGGGGCGGGCAAGGGTGGGCATCGATCCACCGGTGGCACGAGTGAGTCGGGTCGTCATCAGCCGGGCCAATCCAGATGACCAAGTTCGAATCACAGTCCCGTCAGGTCCACACCGAGGAGCAATCGAGAGCTCGAGTGAACACGCGAGCGCGCTTTCGTGCGGGCACCCCTGGAAAGAGCCGGCGATGCCTCCGCCGGCTCTTTCTCGGTTGGTCGAGCCCTTCCGGTCAGCTCACGGAGTGGTTTCCGATCCGAAAGGTCCGATCCAGTCGATGGTTGGGCTGGGGGACGGTGGGCTGCTCGTGGACCTTGGCCGGAACGGTGGGCCGCAGGTTCTTGGTCGGCTCCCGCAGGTTCTTGGTCGATCCTGTCGCCTGAATCGCCACGATGCTCGCCACCACCGCTACCACGGCCACCAGGAC
>WNFU01003209.1_pt1 | contig 21743 bp, 23 predicted proteins | sample 5400121 | NCBI WGS metagenome assembly WNFU01 (sample SAMN13153360, study PRJNA577476) | soil metagenome | isolation source: 100 cm soil or saprolite under grassland replicate 1 | place: USA:California | collected 2016-06-15
TCAGACCGGTCGCGCCGGCAACAAGCGCTGTTCGTCTCACGCGGAGGAAAGTAGTTATTATCTCGCCCGTGGGAATCTCCGAGGCGTTGCAAAACCAACCGCTCGTCGCCGTAGCCCTGCTGTTCGCGGCCGGCGTGGTGACGAGTCTCAATCCGTGCATCTACCCGATGATCCCGATCACCGCCGGGACGCTCGCCGGCGTCAACGCCCCGGGACGGACGCGCCGGCGCACACTCGGCCTGACGCTCACGTATGTGGGCGGGCTCGCGCTCTTCTACGCGCTGCTCGGCATGATCGCGGGCATGACCGGTTCGTTGTTCGGCACGATCGGCGCGAGCTTCTGGGCGCGTCTCGTCATCGGAAACCTGCTGCTCGTCTTCGCGCTCGCGATGCTCGAAGTCATTCCTGTCCGGCTGCCCGCCGGACTCGCCGCGTGGGCGGGGAGCCTCGGCGGCGGCTCCTACCCGGCCGTACTTCTCCTGGGCGCGACGTCGGGACTTGTCGCTGCGCCGTGCGGGGCGCCGGCATTCGCCGCGGTGCTCACCTGGGTCGCGACGACGCGCAGCGCCGTGCTCGGATTCCTGTACCTGTTCGTGTTTTCGCTGGGCATGTCGGCCCTGCTCGTCGTCGTCGGGTTCTTCTCGGGTGCGCTCGCGGCGCTGCCCCGGGCGGGCGCCTGGATGTCATGGATCAAAAAGGCTGCGGGTGTGGTTCTACTGCTCATGGCTCAATACTATTTCGTGAAGGCAGGCCAGGTCTGGTAATCGAAAGGCGTGTAAAGGCGTGAAACTGCGTGCAATGGCGTTTGCGTTTGGGCTACTGCTCCTGCCTGCCTGGCTTCGAGGCCAGGATGTCATCGGCATTCCGGTCGGCGAGACGCCGCCCGCCGTGACCCTCGAAAGCCTGAACGGCGATTCGGTGGCGCTGTCGCAGTGGATCGGCAAGAAACCGGTCATCGTCGAATTCTGGGCGACGTGGTGCCCGATCTGCGCTGAGCTGTTGCCGAGGATGGAAGCGGCGCAGAGGAAGTACGGTGATCGCGCCGAGTTTTTGGTGGTTGCCGTTGCGGTGAATCAGAGCAAGAACTCCGTGCGCCGTCACCTCGAGCGCGATCCGATGCCGTTCACATTTCTGTGGGACGGGAACGGTGCAGCGGTCAGAGCATTCCAGGCTCCATCCACATCCTACATTGCGGTCCTGGACGCCAAGGGGAAGGTTGTTTACACGGGAACTGGTGCTGACCAAAACATCGAGGCGGCGATTGAGACTGCCCTTCGCCGCCCCCGAGTGCCTTAGTGGGCCGTCGTATCCGCTGGTACTAGCTTCCCGACCGCCGCTCCCAACTCCGTATACGACGTCGGATCGATCTCCCGGAATGGCGTCGCCCGGTAGGCGATTCTGCCGTCCGGTCCCACCACGAACAGATTGCGGTTGTCGAGTTTGTACTGGGCATTGAAGGCGCCGTACGCCTTTCCTACCGCTGAGCCCGTATCGCTGCCAAAGAGGACGGGATAGTCCGCGTCACGCGCCCACGAGGCGAGTGCCGTGTCCACATCCGCGCTGATGGCGATGAGGACGACGTGGCGGCCGTTTTTGAAAACCTGTGCGTACTGATCACGGTACGCATTCATTTGGATCGTTCAGCCACGCGTTCGTGCTTTGAAGAAGAACGCGAGTACGACCGTCTTCCCCTTGTAGTCGCTGAGCCGCACCGAGTTCTTGAGCGTCCCGTAGCGCGTGGCGCCGGGGATCGCAAAGTCGGGCGCTTGAGCGCCGACTTCGAGCGCGGGCGGCCCCGGCGGTGGTGGGGGAGGTGCCGCCGGCTGCTGCATCAGCGCGGCGAGAACGAGTGTCATGACCACGACGATATCCTTGTTGTGTGCCCACAATAATCTACTTGTACAGGAGCTTCCACGCCTGTTCTCGCCAGTCGAACTTGGAGCCCACGACGCACCACAACATCGCCAGGGGTTCAAGGAGTCGCGAGCGTTCGATCCCGCCTATGTCCACGACAGGCCAGCCGAATTGCGTGCAGATCCGCGTGACCGTCTGCTTTGCGGCGGTGTCGTTGCCCGCGATGAACATGTCCGGTGGTCCGCCGGGGAGTTTCGGATCGACCATCAGTGAGTTGCCCACGATGTTGAAGGCTTTCACCACACGTGATCGCGGCAGCCAGCGCTGCACCTGTTCCCCGCCCGAGTCCTGAAAACCGAGGGCGAGGGCGAACGGGTCCGTGGCCGTAGGCTTAATGGGGTTGGTCACGTCGATCACGACTTTGCCGGCGAGGTTCTTGGGATCGGCCAGCTTGATCGCGTTCTCCGTGCCATCCCACGGCGTGCACAAGAGCGCAATCTCAGCGAACTTCGCGGCATCCGCGTAGGAGGCCTTCGGGTCGCGGTGGCCCACCTTCACCTCGTGGCCGTGCTTCTCGAAGCCCGCGGCGAGCGATTGGCCGACCTGCCCCGTGCCGAGGATGCCGACCTTCATGCGTGTCCCCCAACGCCATAGCGCGTCCGCAGGATCTCGACGTGGTGGCGCTCGTGTCCCGGAATCATGAACCCGAGCGCGCGCACGCTGACCGGCTTGCCGCTCGCCGTGCCGCGGCGCCGCCACGCGTCGGAGTCGAACGTGCGCAGCAGTGCGAGGGTTGCGGCCCGCGCGGTGCGCAGCTCACCCACGAGATCGGCGAGCGAACGGTCGTCGAAGTTGGCGACGGGAACGTAGGCGTTCTCGTCGAAACTGGGCAACGGGGTCGCGTCCCCGCGCGCGATGCGCAGCGCCCGATACGCCATGATGCGCTCCACGTCGGCGAGATGGCCCACGACTTCCTTGATGCTCCATTTGCCGCGCTCGTAGCGGTACATCGCCTGCGTCTCGGAGAGGCCGCGTAACAACGTGGTTGTCTCCTCGATTTGCTCAGCGCACACCATGACCGGATCGAGCTCGGGGACGCGCTTGATATAGCCGACATAGGGCGACGGGATCTCGTCGGGCTCGGGACGTCCGACGGTTCTCGTGTTCATCGCGATTGGCCTCCGAGCTCGGTCAGTGCCATCGCTTTCACCGTCTTGCCTTCGCCGGTGAGCATGCGGCGGTGATAGTCCACCTGGCCAAGATGGTAGGCGAGATGCGTGGCGAAGTGCGCGAGGAACGCTCCGGTGGTCGAGCTCACGCCGCCGACCTTCTCGGGATAGGGCTTGGCCAGATCCTCCTCGCTGATCTTGCTCATGCCCATCTCTACTGCCGCGATCGCACTGTCGATCTCGCGCAGCAGATCGGCGCGCGGAATGTCGCGGCTGGCAAACTCCGCGTCGCGATTGCGGACGTACCCGTTTTTGCCGAGCACGTTGCCGACGAAGTACTGGAGATTGCCGGCGAGATGAAGCGCGAGATTCCCGCCCGGGTTCGCGATCCCGGCCGGGATCTCCCACAGGTCGTCATCGCTCGGGTACGATTCGATCTCACGGCGCAGCGCCTTCAGCTCGCGCGTGATGACATTGGTGATCCACTCTTTCATTCGACCCTCCCCACCCGCATAGCCACCGGCCAGCGGGCCAATCGCGATTGCTGTGGCGCGCCCCACTCCTGCGCCAGCTCCGTCACCAGGCCGTCAACGGGGTCCGTACGATGGTGCTTCACAAAGCCCCGAGTCGCCGACCAGGTCCGGACGTAGCCGGCGACGTCGTCCAGAGTCACAGATTGCTCGATCACGAAGTTGGGCGCGGCAAATTCAGCGAACGGAAACTCGATGGTCTGGTAACGCTGTTCGGTGATACGCCGTTCCGGCGGCCAATAGGGGCCCACCACTTCACTGTAGAAACGGCGCACGATTTCGTCGATCCGCGGCGCGATCTCGAGCATGACGTAGGTCCAGACCGCGATCACGCCTCGCGGCCGCAAGACGCGCCGGGCCTCGACCCAAAAGCGCGCGCGATCGAACCAATGGAGCGCCTGCGCCGCCGTGACGATATCGACGGACCGGTCGTCGAGGTCACACGACTCGGCCGGACAGACGCGATAATCGACTCGTGGATCGGGTGTCGCGTGCTCGATCTGCGCGCTGCTAGCGTCCGTCGCGTGGACGTGCTTGAAGTGTCGGGCGAGCCCCACGGCCGCCTGGCCAGACCCCGTGCCCGCGTCCCACGCCGCGTCGTGCGCCGGCGCTGCCTGCGCGAGGAAATCGAACAGGGCGTCCGGGTAGCGCGGCCGGAAGGCCGCGTACGCCGCCGAAACGCTTGAAAAATGATCCGCGAAACTCACGGCCGGGGCGGCGGCGGCGGCGGCGGCGGTGGCGCGGGCACCAAAGGGGGCGTGGTGCGCTGCGCGTCACGGCATTCCGGCCAGCTGCCCGGTTGACCGCTTTGCGTCAGCGCGAACACGGTGCGCTTTTCGCGAGATACGCGCCCCGTGTCCTCAGACGCGAGATACACCAGCATCGCGGCGAGCGTGGCGTTGTTCTTCACGTCGTCGAAACTGAGCTTGTCGTACGTGTCGCGGTTCGTGTGCCAGGTGTAGCGCCCGTAATCCCAGTCGCCCGAGCCGAGGCCGAACCCCGCCGCCCCGCACGAGACGAATGACGCGTGGTCCGTCCCGCCGCCCGAGGGCGCGCCGGGGAAACTGAACTTGATGTTGCGGGTAATGTCGGCCGGCACGCGTGCGAGGTAGCGCGCGAGACTCGCGGCCGCATCGGGAAATCCCGACGCGCTCATGCTCTCGACACGTCCCGTCCCATTGTCCTGATTGAACAATGCCTGCAAGCCGGTCACGATCTCCGGGTGGTCTTTGACGAATCCCCGTGAGCCGTTCAGTCCCTGTTCTTCACCGCTCCAGTGACCCACGAGAATCGTGCGGCGCGGATTCGCATAGACCTGCTTCAGGATCCGCATCGCCTCCAAAATCATGATCGTGCCAGTGCCGTTGTCGGTGGCGCCCGAGCCGCCATCCCACGAATCGAAGTGTGCCGAGAGCATGACGTATTCGTTGGGGAGCTGCGTGCCCTTCATTTCACCGACTACGTTGAAGACCGGCACTTCACCGAGCGCCTGCGACTCGGCGGTTACTTCGATGACGGGTCCCTGTTTGTTTTCGGCGAGCCGGTACAGCAGGCCGTAGTCCTCGCAGGCGATGTCGAGGACAGGCGCGCGGTCGGTAAATGCCGCGAAGATCTTCTGCACGCCCCAGCCTTGCGACCAGACGCTGCTGATGATTCCAGCGGCGCCGGCCGTTTCCAGGCGCCGAGAGAGGGCAGCTGCCCAGGCCACGCCCGTGGTGGGGTAGCCGAGACGCTGGAGGCGCTGTTGGAAGGCTTGTTGGGCGGCGGTGCGCCGGGCCTTCATCGAATCGGCGGTTGCTTGCGTCGCCCACTTCTCCCAACTGTCGTCGGGGCGGCAGTTCGGCTGCATGAACGAGATCAGCACGAACTTGCCCTTCGTTTGCGGCAGCCACGCCACGAACGCGGCGGTATCGGGGAAGTCGGGCATGATGATGACGGGCGCGCGCACCGGCCGCCCTTTCGGCGTGGGCGGGCTCCACGCGAGCATCGTGCCTTCGAGCGTGCGCATCCGGGGGGCGACGAGGTCGACGTGCGTCTTGCCGCGGCGCCAGCTGCGCCAGGTGCCGTACTGTTCCTTGCGCGCCGCGATCCCCCACGCCGTGTAGCTCGCGATCAGCCAATTCTGCGCCGCGGTCATGCCCGGCGACGCCGTCAGCCGCGGGCCGAGCGAGTCGAAGAGGACCTGCGCGAGATGCGGGAGCTGCGAACTGTCGGTCTCGAGCGCCCAGATGCGGCGCAGCACGGGATCTTCGACCGCGAAGCCCGATGGCTGCGGGAAGCCCTGGGCGACAGTTGTGGTGGTGGCGACTGCGGCAAGGAAGACGGTGGCGGGCAGAACGCGTCGCACGGTGCAACTCCTTGGTCATTCGGGGGAGTGAGAAGTCTGCCTCGGCTTGCAGGGGAGTGGAAGACCGCCTACTGAATTCCTATCCGGTACCTGACCTCCGGAACGTCGGTGCTGGGGGATCTGCGTGTCCCGCCGTCCGGCCTGAATCCGTGCTTCTCGTAGAACCGCCGCGCTTTCCAATTCTCCTGCAGCACCCACAGCGTCACCTCCGCGAATCCGCGCTGGCGAAACTCGGCGCACACATGGTCGACCAGCGCGCGACCATAGCCGTGACCGCGCAAATGCGGCAGGACGTGTAGCGACGTGATGTGGCCGACGCGCGACGGGTCATCGTCCGCATCGGGGGTCGGGATCATTTGGCAGAAGGCAATCGCTGCGCCGTCTTCCTCGACCAGAAACACGGGCCACGTCTGGTCGGCCATGCGTTCGGCCCAGAACTTCGTTCGATACGCGAGGTCCGTTCGGGCGATGACGTCGTCCGGCATGATGCCGCGGTAGGCGACGTTCCACGATTCCACGTGTATGCGCCCAACGGTCTGCGCGTCCGCGGGCAGCGCGCGCCGGAGGCTCACCCGCCGATCTTCGCTTCCCATTCCTCGAGGGACCGCGGCCAGTCGGCCTTCAGCAGTCGAGACAGCGAGCGATCGGCGAGCACGCGGCCGCCGGTCTGGCAGGTCGCACAGTAGTTCGCCTCATTGCTCGCATATCGAATGCGTTGCACGGGAGAGCCGCAGACGGGGCAGGGCGCCTTGTATTTGCCGTGCACGGCCATCTCCTTGCGAAACGCCGTGACCTTCTCGGGGAAGTCGCCGCCTGCCTCATCACGCAGCCGCTCGATCCATTCGCGCAGTATGCGCTGCGTGGCGTCGTAGAGACGCGCGACCTCGTCGTCTGAGAGTTTGGTCGAGAGCTGAAAGGGCGACAACTTCGCCGCGTGCAGGATCTCGTCCGAATACGCGTTGCCGATCCCGTCGAACAGATGGGGGTCGGTGAGTGTGCGCTTCAGCGTGTGAGATTCGGATTCCAGCCGAGTGCGGAAGGCATCGCGATTCGCGGTAAGCACATCGAGCCCGCCCGGATCGTGCGTGGCCAGGCCTGCCTCCCCTTTGACGACGTAGAGCGAAGCCCGATGCTTAGGGCTCGCCTCGGTGAGGAGGAGGGCGCCGGTCGGAAAATCGAACGACGCGAGGCCGATCTTCGCTGGCGGCTTCGTGCCCTCGGGCCGCCACTTGAAGCGACCGGCGATCATCAGATGGAAGACCAGAAAGATGTCGCCTTCCATCCCCCACACGATGCGCTTCCCCAGTCGTCTCAATCCCACGACCGTGCGGCCTTCTGCCCCGCTCAGCGGCGGGTCGACGGTGCGCAGCAGCGATGGACTGACGATGCGCGCACGTTCGAGCGGCCGGCCGACAATGCGCGGCTCGAGCGCTTCGAGATAGATCGTGATGTCGGGAAGCTCCGGCATGGCGCCCGGATGCTATCTACTGAAACACCTGGAGCGCCACCTCGACGCGCCCGAACGGCGCGCTCACTTGCACGCCCTGCACCAACCGCTTGACCTTCGTAAACATGTCGCGCGCGATCGCCACCCCTTCGGCGAGGGCCGCCTCTTTGCCTTTCTCCTGCGCTTTGCGCATCCGCTGGAGCACTTCCTCGGGCACCGACACGCCGGGCACTTCATTCGCCAGGAACTCGGCGTTCCGGAGCGAAATGAGCGGCCAGATCCCTGCGACGATCGGCGTCTTGAGTTGTTCGACTCGCTTGAGGAACGCCTCCAGCTGCCGCTCGTCGAACACCGGCTGCGTGACGGCGAACTCCGCACCGGCATCCACCTTCCACGCAAAGCGCGACAGCTCACGATCCTGGTCGACCGCACCGGGATTGACGCCGACCCCGATCGCCCATTTGGTCGCGCCACCCAGCGGGTTGTTGCCGGGATCGAGGCCCTGATTCAGGCGATAGACGAGATTCGTGAGCCCGATCGAGTCGATGTCGAACACCGCGGTGGCCTCGGGATAGGGCCCCATCTTCGGCGGATCGCCGGTGATGATCAGGATGTTGCGCAGCCCCGCCGCGTGCGCTCCGATGATGTCCGAGAGCATACCGAGGAGGTTGCGGTCGCGGCAGCAGTAATGGATGACCGTCTCGATCCCGACCTCGCGCTCGATCAGCAACGCAGAGGGCAGCACACCCATGCGGCTCTGCGCGCGCGGGCCGTCGGGCACATTGACGGCGTCCACGCCCGCCGCTTTGAGCGCCCGGCACTGCTCGAGCATCGGTTTCGGGTCCACGCCCTTCGGCGGTACGATCTCGACGCTCGTGACGATTTCGCCACGCGCGAGCTTCGCGCCCCAGCGTGATTTCTCGGCGAGTGGCACCGGCGTGACGTCGGGAGGTGCCTGCACCTGCGCGCGCGAGACGACGACGCTCGGTTGGCGCGGGACGACGCTGGCGATGTAGTCGCGGACTTTCTTGATGTGCTCCGGGGTCGAGCCGCAGCAGCCGCCGACGAAGCGCGCGCCCGCTTCGATCATGCGCCGCGCGTAGCTCGCCATATACTCGGGCGAGGCGAGGTAGATCTTGCGGTCGCCGACGTCCTTGGGCAGACCGGCGTTCGGCTGCCCGGAAATCGGCTTCTCCGTCGCCTTGACCATCTTCTCGACGGCTTCGAGGACGCCGGCCGGTCCCACGGAACAGTTGACGCCGATCACATCGGCGCCCCACGCCGCGAGCTGCTTGGTGAACGTGTCGGGGTCGGTGCCGTAGTAGGTGAGACCGTCGGTGCCGATCGTCATCTGACAGACGACCGGCAAGTCGGACACGGCGCGAACTGCCAGCAGGGCCGCGTGCATCTCGTCCAGGTCGCTGAACGTCTCGAGGATGAATCCGTCGACGCCGCCGGCGAGCAGTCCCTCGACTTGCCTGGCAAACAGCGCCTCGGCTTCGAGCTGTGACGTATGGCCGAACGGCTCGATGCGGATGCCGAGCGGGCCGACCGCGCCCACGACGCTCGCCTTGCCGCCGGCCGCGGCCCGCGCCAGCTCGGCCGCCGTGCGGTTGATCTTTTCCGTCTCGTCCGCCAGCCCGTAGCTGTTGAGCTTGAGCGGGTTGGCCCCGAAGGTGTTCGTCTCGAGGATCTCCGCGCCGGCGCGCACGTACTCCGCGTGCACTTCCTGCACGAGCCGTGGCTGCTTGAGGTTCAGCTCGTCGTAGCAGACGTTCAGGAAGAAGCCCTTGGCGTACAGCATGGTGCCCATGGCCCCGTCGAAGACGTGGACACGGCCGTCGGCAAGGAGATCGCGGAATGTCGGCAGGAGAAACCTCTGGCTTTTTAGCGGTTGTTTTACGTGGCCGCAATACGCCGCAAATCGCCACGAACCCGTTGTCCCGGCTGAACGTAACGACCTCGGAAAATAATAGCCAGGGTGCCGCGTACTCTTTAGTGACCATGAGCAACGTCGCGGCCGAGCAACTCTTGGCGGAGCACACGCCGGCGCTCCGCAACTTCCTTGGCGCGCGCTGCCGGGACGACGATTTAACCGCGGAGCTGCTGCAGGAAGTGGCCGCGCGCCTGGTCATCGCAGCCCCGCGGCTCTCGTTGAACGGCAACGCGCGCGGCTATCTGTTTCGGATCGCGGCCAATGTCTGGCGCGATCACCTGAGACGTGAGCTCGTCCGGCGCCGTGGGGCCGTGGCGCTGGAATCCGGGGAGCCCGCACTGGCCGACGCGGCCGACGCGCGGCTGCTGGAGCGAGAACTGCGGACGGCGGTCCGTAACGCGGTACAGGCGCTCCCACGGGCACAGCGTGAAGTGGTGGAGCTCCGTCAGCAGCGCGGCCTCACGTTTCAGGAGATTGCCGACCGGCTCGGTAGACCGCTCGGCACTGTGCTCACCCAAATGCGCGCCGCGCTTGCACGGATCGGCACGGCATTGGAGAACTATCGATGACTCATCCGACCAACGACGAACTCCTGCTGCTCGCATACGGCGAGCTCCTGGGACCGCAGGTCACGGACCTCGAATCCCACGTGGCCGCGTGCCAAGCGTGTCGGGCGACGCTCGCCGAAATCGAGCGCGGTCGCGTGGCGCTGGACGTCGCGCTGCCGCCGCCCCGGCGCTCGCCAAGGATATGGCTCGCACTGGCGGCTGCCGCAGTGCTCGCGGGGGTGGTTATGGCGAGGCCGGGTCCTACCCGCGACGCGGGGGCGCGCTGGACGCCCACGACAACGTGGTCGGCGACGGCCGGATATGTGACGGACAGGGCGATGTTGGATATCGACGCGCAACTCACTCGACTGGAACGGGAGCGGTATTATGGCCTGCCGAATTAGTGGTGTGATTGGTGTGATCGGTTGCCTGGCCGCTTCAGCCGGCGCGGCACAGGACATGCCGAACCCCCAAGTGATGCAGCTGCAGGTGCGGCAAATCGTGCAGCAGCGGCCGCGGGAAGCCGAAGCCGCGGCCCGCGCATTTCTCATCCTCGTCGCTCCGGAGCGAGTGAACGGACTCGACTCGCTGCGGGAGCAGTCCAACGCGTCGAGCAATCAGCCGCTCTACGTGGTGGACGGCGTCCTGCGTCCGTTCCAAGAGCCCGTCTCGGGGCCGCCGGCGCAAGACCAATACTGGATGGAGGTCGCGCAGCTCACCGTCCAGTTCGACATGGTACAGAAGCTGAGCCAGCGCGACAGCCTTCGCGCGCAGCTTGTCGGAAAGATGTTCGGGTTGGAAGCCAATGCGCGCGCTCAGCAACGTGCCTATCGAACGGCGTCCGAAGCCAATCACCCGGCCATCCGCAAGCAGATCGAGGCACTCATCTCGCAGCACTTCGATCTCGAGGACCAGCTGCGCGCGCGGGAGATTGCCGACATCGAGCGACGCCTCGTCGACGTGCGTGCCGAGAGCCAGCGGCGGCGCGAGAAGCGAGCCGAATTCATCAAGTTCGCCGTCGACGACATCATTCGGGACGCGATCCGGCCGCGATAGCGGCGCGCTGCGCGCGAACGCTCAACGATCATTGGTCATTGATCATTGATCACTGATCATTGATCTTTTGCCGATGCCCAACATCGGTGCTTATCACCCCGTCATCGTCCACTTCGCGATCGCGCTGCTCATCATCGGCGTGATCTTTCGCTGGGTCTCCCTCACCGGACGCGCCCCGTTCACCGCCCCCGCGGCCGCGACGCTGTTGATCCTCGGCGCCGCCGCCGCATTCTTGGCGGTGCACTCAGGAACAGACGCGCACGGGCCGGTCGAGCGCATTCCGGGAGTCCGACAGGCGGTCATGGATCATGAGGATGCGGGGCATTGGGCGCGCAATGTCTTCCTGGTCGTCGCGCTGCTAGAGATCGCGGCGCTCGTCGCCAAGAAGCGCAGCGTGCAGATCGCGCGCGTGGCGTTGTGGGGCTCGGCCGTAGTGGGCATCTTCGGCTTCGCGGCTATCCTGAAGGCGGCGGACAAGGGCGGCGATCTCGTCTACGACTATGCCGGCGGCGTCGGCATTCGCTCCGGTGACACGACGGACGTCAACAGGCTGTATTTGGCGGGCTTGTATCAGTCGGCACAGCAGGCGCGGGCGCAGCACGACAGCGCGCGCGCGGCGACACTGTTTGATCAGCTGGAGCGGGAGTTCCCCAACGATACGACTGTGCGGTTGCTCGCCATCGAGTCGCTCGTGCGCGACAGGGACAACGGTCGCGCCGCGTTGACGGCGCTGGCGCGGTTCCCGGCGCGCGCGGATGATCGCCGGCTGCAGCTCCGCGTGGGTTTCCTGAAGGCCGACGCGTACGTCGCCGCGGGGAAGCCGGACTCGGCGCGAGCCGTCCTCGAGCAGCTGCGCAGCACTTATCCCGATATGCAGGAACGCATCGGCGAGCGGCTGCGAATGATCAATAATCAATGATCATTGATCATTGATTATTCGAACAGCGCCATTCGCTGCGCCACCCACCACGCCGCCAATGCCCCTGCTATAAAGCCGAGGACCGCGCCGAAGGGGCCGAAGAGTTTGCTGCCGAGCGCGCCGGCCAGCGTGCCGACGATGAAACTGACGAGCGTTTTGAGCAGTCTCATCCACCCTCCAAAATGCGAAGTGCCGCCGCCGATTCCATGCCGGTAATCGATACTGTCTTGCGCCTGCCGGATTGTCCTGCTGTAATCGCGATCGCGTTGCGAGGAACTCCTAATCGCACTGCAAGAAAACGGACGAGCTCAGCGTTGGCCGCGCCGTCCGCCGGTGGCGCAGCGACCCTGATCTTGAGAGCGTCGCCATGACGTCCCGCGACCGCGGTTGCCGCCGCGCGCGGCACGATGTGAAGAACCAGGCGGCCCGTCAGGGCCTCAGCGACGAGAGGAGTATTTGTCGCAGGATGCTGAGCGCGAACATCGCCACGAGCGGGCTGAGATCGAATCCGCCGAGCGGCGGCACGATGCGGCGGATCGGCTCGACGATCCAGTCCGTGAGGATGTAGGCGGGCCGCACCCACCGTGAGTAACGAAACATGCCGAACCAACCGGCGATCACGCGAACGAGCAACGCCGCAAACAGGATTTTGTACGCCAGGCCGACGATCAGGATGAACGTGCCGCGTGAGCCGCCGCTTGCCGCGGCCTGTGCCGTCTGAAACGTCGCGAACAGCCAGCCCGCGAGCGACAGGAACACGATCCCGGCGACCGCCGTGATCACGACGAGCCAGCCGCCAGCGTGCACGGGGTTGCCTCCCATGCGCACCAGGCGCCGCTCGACGGGGCGCATCACCGGATCTGTGATCGTTCGGAGTGCGCGGCCGAGAACACCGAAGGGTGACACGCGCCTCGTGCGAACGAGCCATGAGCCCAGGGCGACAAGGGCGGACAACGCGACGAGACCAAATACGGTGTAGCGAAGGATCATCAAGCGCCGAACGCGGCCGCGACGATCCGCTCTTGCTCTGCCTTATGCGCGGTGGGATAGCCCTCCGCCGGACTGGAGCGTTCGGGCCGGGAGACGTCCAGCAGTGTCACGCCCGGGTGCAGCAGATCGCGAATCTTGGGCAGCACGAACTTGCGCGCGCCCATGTTGCGCGGCTCCTCCTGAACCCACACGACTTCCTTGAGATTGGGATAGCGGCGCGCGTATTCGCCGATCTCGCTCCCCGGGAACGGATACAGCAGCTCGACGCGCCCGATCTTGACATGCGGTGTCTTGGCGCGCAGAGGCGACCCGATGATGTCGTAGTAGACCTTGCCGCTGCACAGCAGCAGCCGCGTCACCTTCTCGGGCCAGGTGCGGTCGCGATCCCACACGACCGCCCTGAACTTGCCGAGCACGAGGTCGTCGAGCTGCGAGTTCGCGGCGGGAAGCCGCAGCAGGCTCTTCGGCGTCATCACTACGAGCGGCCGAATCTCGGTGTGGAGCGCCTGGCGCCGCAGCAGATGGAAGTACTGCGCCGGCGTCGTGCAGTTGGCCACGCGGATGTTGCCTTCGGCGCCGAGCGCGAGGAAGCGTTCCAGCCGCGCACTCGAGTGCTCGGGGCCCTGACCTTCGTAGCCATGGGGCAGCAGCAACGTGAGCCGCGACGTCTCCCCCCATTTGGCCAGACCCGCGATCAGGAACTGGTCGATGATCACCTCGGCGCCATTGGCGAAATCGCCGAACTGTGCTTCCCACAGCACGAGCGCGTTCTGCGCCTCGACGGCGTAGCCGTACTCGAATCCGAGACACGCGTACTCAGACAGCGGACTGTTGTGGAGCTCGAACGGACTCTTCGCGCCCGAGAGATGCTGGATCGGTGCGTGGCGATTCCCGTTGTGGATGTCATGCAGCACGAGATGCCGCTGGCTGAATGTGCCGCGCTCAGTGTCCTGGCCCGTCAGACGGATCGGCGTGCCCCCCCCTTCCACGAGCAACGACGCAAACGCGAGCGCTTCCGCGTGCGCCCATTCGATCCCCTCGGCCGACCTGAGCGAGTCGCGTCTGCGCTCGAGCTGCTTCAGCAGCTTGGGATGCACGGTGAAGCCGTCCGGAACCGCGAGGAGCTCGTCATTGAGCGTGGTCAGCAGGTCGGCGGTGACGGCGGTGGGAGGCTCTGGCGCGCTCTCGCGCCTGATGCGCTGCGGTTCTTCGGCCCGCTGGCCGGACTTTACTGCTTGCTGGACGGCGGTGAGGCGCTGATAGGCGGCCTCCGCGTCAGCCTCCGCCTGTGCCGCATCGACGACGCCCTCGCTCGCCAACTGCGCCGCGTACTTCGAACGCACCGGTGGCGTCTGCTTGATGCGCTCGTACATCGTCGGCTGGGTGTAGGCGGGCTCGTCGGCTTCGTTGTGACCGTAGCGGCGATAGCCCACCAGATCGATCACCACGTCGGCATGGAATTTCTCGCGATACATCATCGCGAGCCGCACCGCCGCCAGGCACGCTTCGGGATCGTCGGCATTGACGTGGATGATGGGCACATCAAAGCCCTTGGCGAGATCGCTCGAGTAGTCGGTGGAGCGACCCTCGCGCGGGTCCGTGGTGAAGCCGATCTGGTTGTTGAGAATCAGGTGCATCGTGCCGCCCGTCGTATAGCCGCGCAGCCGCGCGAGGTTGAACGTCTCGGCGACGACACCTTGGCCAGCAAAGGCCGCGTCACCATGCAGCAACACGGGGAGCGCGCCGTTCGCGTCGTGTTCCGCCACCGCGCCGCCGCGGTTCGTTTGGTTCGCGCGCGAGCGTCCCTCGACGACCGGATTCACCGATTGGAGATGGCTGGGATTGGGCGAGAGAGTGACGGCCATGTCTTTGCCGCTCGCCGTGTGGTACACGCCTTCCGCGCCGTGGTGATACTTCACGTCGCCGGTGCCGGCGGTCGCCCCTTCGTTCTCGGGCGTTTCTTCTTTCCGGCCACCCTCAAATTCGGCGAGAATCGTTTCGTACGGGACGTTCACGACGTGCGCGAGCACGTTGAGCCGCCCGCGGTGCGCCATGCCGATGACCGCTTTGCGCGTCCCATGTGCGGCGGCAAGCTCGATCGTGAAATCGAGCATCGGCACGGTCATGTCGAGCCCTTCGATCGAGAATCGTTTTTGGCCGAGGTAGGCCTTGTGAAGGAAGCGCTCGAGTGTGTCCACGGCCGTGAGACGCGCCAGCAGCTGCTTCTTCCCATCGGCTGAAAGCGGCCGTCGATGCTGCCCCGATTCGATCACTTGCCGCAGCCACAGCCGCTCTTCATGGCTGCCGATGTGCTCGACTTCGTAGGCGATCGTGCCGCAGTATGTCGCGCGCAGCGCGGGCAGCGCCTCGGCGAGCGTGCGGGGGGGGCCCGGCACGTAGATCCGCAGCACCTCCGCCGGGATGCGCGCCATGATTTCCGGCGTGAGTCCCAGACGGCCGATGTCGAGCGACGGATCGCCCGGCGGCTCGCTGTCGAGGGGGTCGAGATGCGCGGCGAGGTGGCCGAAGCTCCTATGAGCGCGCACGAGCGCATACGCCGCAGCTACGTGCTTAAGGTCCTCGACTCCCACGGTATCCGGTTGGGGAAGGGGAACGGGGGAAGGGGGAAGGGTACTAGGCGTCGCGGACACCGGTGTTTCGGCATACCCTTCCCCCTTCCCGCTTCCCCTTTCCCCTTTTTCCAGGCTCTCCGTCACTCCCTCATAGAACCGTTCTTCGCCTTGCAAGAGGGAATCGAGCGTCCGGAGAAACATCCCGGATTCCGCCCCCTGGATGATGCGATGGTCGTACGTGCTCGTGATCGTGATGATCTTGGCGCCGGCGATATCGCGGATCGTACCCGTCGCGATGATCGAGCCCTGGCCCTTCATCAGACGGGGCACTGAGGCCACTGTGCCGAGGGTGCCGGGATTCGTGAGCTGGATCGTGCCGCCGGCGAAGTCGTCGGGCATCAGGCGGTTGGTGCGCGCCTTCTCGACGAGCGCCTCGTAGGCGGCATGAAACGCCGCGAACTCCATCGCTTCGGCGTGCTTGATCACCGGCACGACCAGCGCCCGGCTGCCGTCCTTCTTCTCCACGTCCACGGCGAGCCCCAGGCCGATCGCGCCCGGGTCCACGCGGTGCGGCTTGCCGTCGATTTCCTGGAAGGCATTGGTCATCACCGGGAAGCGCTTGGCGGCCTGGACGATCCCGTACCCGATGAGGTGGGTGAACGAGACTTTCTTGCCGCTCGCGGCCAGCTGGGCATTCAGCGCTTTGCGGCGCGCGTCGAGCGTGGTGGCCGAGATGTCGCGGAAGGAGGTCGCGGTCGGGACCGAGAGCGAATCGGTCATGTTCGCGACGAGCCGGGCTGCCGGACCGGTTATCGGTGTCGCACCGGGGGGAGCAGGGAGCGTGGAGCGGGGAGCGGGACTCGGAGCTTGAGGAGCAGGTGCAGTTACTGCTCCCAACTCGCGGCTCCCCGCTCCCTGAATAATCGGGAGCTCCGCCAGCTTCCCGTTGTCAAACAGGTCCCGCCACTCCTGCCCCACCGACGATGGGTCGCGCAGGTAGTCCTCGTACATGGCCTGTACGAAGGCGGCGTCGTAGGTACCGAAAACGAATTCGCTCACGGGCTGGAATCTATAAGGTATCTTATGTGACAGAATGGCACCGCTCGCCCTCTCGCTGATCCTGCTTCAAACCCACGCCGCCAGTCCCTCTCTTCGAACCCAGGTCGAAGCGCGCATTGCGCAGACACCGGCTCGCGCGGTGGGACTGTACTACCACGATCTCGCGACCGGCGACTCCCTAACTGTCGGTGCGGCCGCGCGGTTCCATGCGGCGAGCACGATGAAGATTCCGGTGATGATCCAGCTGTTCCGAGACCGCGATGCCGGTCTCCTGTCGCTCGATGATTCGATCACCGTCACGAACACGTTTCGCTCGATCGTGGACAGCTCACCGTACCAGCTCGACATCACGGACGACTCTGATTCATCGCTCTACAAGCGACTCGGCCAGCGCGCTTCGATTCGGGAGCTCATCGAGCTGATGGAGACGGTGTCGAGCAACCTCGCGACGAACCTGCTGATCGCGAAGGTGGACGCGAAGCGCGCGAACGCGACCGCGCACGCACTCGGCGCCGATTCGATTGTGGTGCTGCGCGGGGTGGAGGACGGCAAAGCCTATCGCGCCGGGCTCAACAACACCACGACCGCGCGCGACCTCGGCGTGCTGCTCGCCGCCATCTCGAACGGGAAGGCGGCGTCGCCGGCCTCCTGCCGCGAAATGCTGACGATTCTCGGGCGGCAACAGTTCAACGAGGGTATTCCCGCCGGCCTGCCCCCGGGAACGTGGGTGTACCACAAGACCGGTTGGATCGAACAGGTGGTCTATCACGACGCGGCGCTCGTGGAGCCCGTGGGCGCACGAGGGCGTCGCTATGTCCTCGTGGTCCTGACCGCTGGAATTCAGAAGAACGAAGACTCCTACGCGCTGGTGCGCGACCTATCGCGACTCGTATTCGCCGCTCGGAGGTGACGATGAAACTGATCACGACGATCGTGCGCCCGGAGGTACTGCCGGAGGTCAAGGCGGCGCTGTTCCGGGCCGGCATCACCGGCATCACGCTGAGCCGCGTGAGCGGCCACGGCGGCGAACACGAGATCGTCAGCCAGTACCGTGGCACCACCCTCGTCATGGAGTTCCATGAGAAAGTGAAAATCGAGATGGTCTGCTCGGAGCCGTTCGTGCAGCCCTGCATCGATGCGATTCTGTCGTCGGCTCGCACTGGAGAAGTGGGAGACGGCAAGATCTTTGTGCAGCCGATCGAGCGGGTGATCCGCATCCGAACCGGCGAGCAAAACAACGAGGCGCTCACCGCGGTGAACGCCACCGAGGTACAGCAGGCGGCGTTGCGTGCCGCCGACGAAGCATGACACAGGTGCCGGCCATCTCCGCTGGCGATACCGCGTGGGTGCTCGCCTCGAGCGCCCTGGTTCTCCTGATGACCGTCGGGCTCGCCTGTTTCTACAGCGGGCTGGTCCGCTCCAAGAATTCCCTCAACACGATGATGATGAGCATCGTGGCGATGGGTGCGATCGGCGTGCTGTGGGTGCTGATCGGCTACTCGCTCGCGTTCTCTCCCGGATCGCCGTGGCTCGGCGGTCTCTCCTGGGTGATGTTCAAGGGCGTTGGGCTCGATCCCAATCCCTATGCGCCGACGATCCCGCACCAGGCGCACGCGGTCTATCAAGCGATGTTCGCCGTGATCACGCCGGCGCTCGTCTCGGGCGCCATCGTCGAGCGGATGCGGTTCCGCGCCTATCTCGCCTTCCTCGTACTCTGGTCGGCACTTGTGTACGCGCCTCTCGCGCACTGGGTCTGGGGCGCCGGCGGCTGGCTGCAGAAGATGGGCGCCCTCGATTTCGCCGGAGGTACGGTCGTGCACGTCAGCGCGGGCGTTTCGGCGCTCGTGGCCGCCTGGTTCCTCGGGCCCCGGCGTGACTTCCGCCGCGTCCCGATCTCACCGCACAACGTACCGCTCGTCTTGATCGGCGCGGGCCTACTGTGGTTTGGCTGGTTCGGCTTCAACGCGGGGTCAGCGCTCGCGGCGAACGGCATCGCGGCGCTCGCATTTGTCAACACGAACGCCGCGGCGGCCGCGGCGGTGCTCACGTGGGCCGTGCTCGATTCGATGCGCACGGGCAAGATCACAGCTGTCGGCGCGGCCACGGGCGCCGTTGTTGGTCTCGTCGGGATCACGCCGGCGGCTGGTTACGTCACAGCGCCGGCCGCGCTTCTCATCGGCGTGCTGAGCGTGCTCATCAGCTACTTCGCCATTCAGCTGCGCTCCAGGAGCAGGCTCGACGATTCGCTCGACGTGTTCTCCTGCCACGGCCTCGCGGGAGTCGGCGGCGCGTTACTCACCGGCGTGTTCGCGACCAAGGTCGCGAATCCGGGCGGCAATGACGGCCTGTTCGCGGGGAATCCTGGTCAGATGCTCGTGCAGTTCTACGCGGTCGTCGCGGCAGTGCTCATCGCGGCGGTCGGCACGCTCGTCATTCTCGCGATCGTCCGCGCGACGTTCGGCACACGCGCGCGTATCGAGGACGAGATGATTGGGTTGGATCTGAGCGAACATGGGGAAGAAGCGTACTTCGGAGGCGAGGCGGCACTGGGCGGCAGCGCGCTGGCGCAGAGTGTGATCGTCGCAGAGGATCCGGGACCCGGTGCACTCGAACGCCGCGGTGATCCCAAGAAGCAACGGTGACGCACTGGCGGTCAGGGTGGGTATGTAGGATGTGATTCGCCGGCTCGCCTTCCTGACTACTCTCACGGCCTCCTCGGTCGCGTGCGATGTTGCGAATCCCACTCTAGCCATTCGTGTGGAGGTGTCGCCGGTCGAGATCGTCGCGGGCGGAAACGGCACGGCCACGATTCGTGTGACCGTCGTCAACCTCACAGCAGCTCCGGTCGAACGCGTCCTGCCTTGCGACAACCTCTACGCCGTCGAGAACGCGGTGGGGGATCTGGTGGTGAGCAACTATCGGGTCACCTGTCCTGTTGAGAACTCGATACCACTCAGGATCGCGCTTGGTGCATTCGAGTCCGTCGAGCTGACGCGACTCTGGACCGGCGTGTACGTGCGCTACGCCGCGGGCGGATTTGAGACCGTTGCCCTTCCACCGGGGAGCTACCGCGTTTACGGCGCGGTCGGCGAGCTGCGCTCGGAGCCGCAGGCGGTCGATCTGACCGCGCCCTGAGCTACGACACCCGCCGAGTCTTTCTCCGCATGAAGTCCATGAGAATGAACTGCCCCAGCGTCATCGTGTTCGTGAAGTAGGCTTTGCCGCGGCAGATCGCGGAGACCTTTTTCACGAACTCGACCAGGCTGCGGTCGCGTGCCAGCATGAAGGTGTTGATCAGAATGCCGCTGCGGCGGCACAGCGCGACTTCGCGGTAGGTCGCCTGCAGAATGTGCGGGTCGAGGCCCATCGAGTTCACGTAGATGCGGCCGTCCGGCTGCGTCAACGCGGACGGCTTCCCATCCGTGATCATGATGATCTGGCGCATGTCCTTGCGTTGACCCATCAGGATGCGGCGGGCGAGCTTCAGCCCTTCGGTCGTGTTGGTGTGATACGGCCCCACCTGCGCGTGCGCGAGCTGCGCCAGCGGGATCTCCTCCGCAGTGTCGTGAAACAGCACGACCCGCAGCGTATCTCCGGGAAATTGCGTGCGGATCAAGTGCGTCAGCGCGAGCGCGACTTTCTTCGCGGGCGTGAACCGATCTTCCCCATACAGAATCATCGAATGCGAGCAGTCGAGCATGAGCACCGTCGCCGATGACGAGCGGTATTCGGCCTGGTGCACCATCAGGTCGTCGTATTCGAGATTGATCGGGACGCCGATGCCCTCGCGCTTCAGCGCGTGCGACAGTGTCGCGTTGACGTCGAGATTGAGCGTGTCGCCGTACTCGTAGCGCTTGCTCGCGGATTCGGCCTCGACGCCGGTCGCCAGGTGCTCCGTCTCGTGCGCGCCGAAGCTCGACTTCCCGATACTCCCCAACAAGTGCTTGAGCGTTCTAAAGCCGAGAAAATCGATCCCCTTGTCGGTGAGATTGAACTGCACCTGCTGTGCCGCTTCTTTGGCCATGCCGCCCGGGCCGAGGACGGGCTGCTGCGCGCCCGGCATCTTGGGCGCCTGCTGGAGATTGAGATATCCCTCGTCGATCAGCTTCTGCACGATCTGATCGAGCAGATCGGCGAGCTGTTTCTGCAGCTCCTGGTCCTTCTGGGCGTCGCCGGTCGATTCGCCGCGCAGCACGTTGAGCATGTCGGGCGTGAGCTGACCCGAATCCATCAACGCCTGGAGAATCGCCTGCCGCAGCGCGTCGAGTGAGCGATCGGGATCTTCCTCTCCGAATTCGCCCCAGAACGGATGCGAGTACGGCCCTCCGGCGAATCCGGACTGCAACAGGAAGTCGGCGAGCTGATCGAGCAACGCCTGCAGGTTGAGCGTCTCGAGCAGACCGGGGACGTAGCGGCTGTAAGTCGTGTATTTCATCTCTCTACCCACAATGTCGTGCGCTCGCGACCTTTCACGCAATGACCGAAGCTGCGCGACGCTACGGACTCGGGGCCCTCGCCCACCGCAACTTCCGCCTCTTCTTCATCGGCCAGGGCATCTCCCTCGTCGGCACGTGGATGCAGAACGTGGGCGAGGGGTGGCTGATCCTCACGCTGACCAATTCACCCTTCTACGTCGGCCTGACCGCCGCCCTCAGCTCGCTCGGCGTGCTCCTCTTCAGCCTGTACGCCGGCGTGATCGCCGACCGCACCGACAAGCGCCGGTTCATCATCTTCATGCAGCTGGCATTCATGATCGAGGCGTTCACGGTGGCGATCCTCGTGTGGACGCACGTGGTGGTGGTCTGGCAGGTGCTGCTCCTCGCGACGATTCTGGGCATCGCCAGCGCGTTCGACATTCCCATGCGCCAGTCGTTCGTGGTCGAAATGGTTGGCAAGGAAGACTTGATGAACGCGATCGCGCTGAATTCGTCGCTGTTCAACGGCGCGCGCGTCATCGGCCCTGCGATCGCGGGGTTCCTGATCGGCGCGGTCGGGATTGCGTGGTGCTACTTCCTGAATGGCGTGAGCTACATCGCGGTAATCGCGGGATTGCTGCTGATGCGGCTACCTCCCCGGCCGCTTCCTCTCGGGACCACTTCCGCATGGACGGGGTTCCGCGAGGTGCTCACATACCTGCGGAGCGACCAGCGCGTCCGCACCCTGATGGTGCTCACGGCGATGCTGAGCGTGTTCGGCTTCCCCTACATCGCCATGATGCCCGTATTTGCGCGCGACGTGCTGCATCGCGGCGCCGCCGGCTATGGCGCCCTCACGTCTTCGATCGGTATCGGGGCGGTGATCGGAGCGCTGGGAGT
>WNFU01006019.1_pt1 | contig 21738 bp, 18 predicted proteins | sample 5400121 | NCBI WGS metagenome assembly WNFU01 (sample SAMN13153360, study PRJNA577476) | soil metagenome | isolation source: 100 cm soil or saprolite under grassland replicate 1 | place: USA:California | collected 2016-06-15
GGTCGGGGTGCTCGATGAGCTGATCCACGAAGTCGCGCACGTGTCCGTGCCAGTAGGCCTGACCGAGAATCGACACGAACCGGTACACGGTGGCATTGAGACCGAAGCCCTCGGCATAGGCGGCGATGAAGCCTTCGCACGCGAGCTTGGACGCGCCGTAGAGCGACGTCTGTACGGGAAACGGGGCGTCCTCGGGCGTCGGGACGACGTCGCACTCGCCGTAGATGGAACCGGTTGAGGAGAACACCAGCTGCGTGACGCCGGCGTTGCGAACGGCCTCGAGGACGTTGTGCGTGCCGATCACGTTCTGCTCGAGGTCGCTGCCCGGTTGCTCCAGGCCGAACCGCACGTCGGCGTTGGCCGCGAGGTGGACGACAGCATCCGCGCCTTCGAACACGTCGCTGAGCGCTTCGGCGTGCGTCACGACGTCGCACTCCACGAGCGATGCCCGGTGCTCGTCCAGGACGTCCTCCAGGTGCTCACGGCGCCCGGTGACGAGATTGTCGACGGCGACGACGTCGTCGCCGCGGTCGACCAGCGCCCGCACCAGGTTCGAGCCGATGAAGCCGGCGCCTCCCGTGACGACCACTCTCATCCCGTGGGCTTCCTGATCGCGGCGACGCAGTCACCGAAGGTGCCGCCGACGGCATCCGGTCGCAGCCCCGGAGGTGGAGGCCCCTGCGACGTGGGGCTCCAGCTGTAGGGCCGTTCGAGCAGGACCGTCCGCACGCCGGCGGCGTGCCCGGCGGCGATGTCCACCCAGCGGTCGCCGATCAGCCAGCTGCCCTCGAGGTCGACACCGTGATCCTGGGCGGCTTCGAGCAGCAGCCCGGGCCGCGGCTTCCGACACGGGCATCCGTCACCGTCGTGGTAGCAGGTGTACACGCCGTCGATGGGGAGCAGGTCGCCGATGCGGGCGTTGATCGCCTCGACGGTCGCGCGCGTCGTGGTGCCGCGGGCGACGTCGGGCTGGTTCGTGATCACGATCAGCGTGTAGCCGTCGCCCCGGAGTGAATCGAGCGCCTCGGCAACACCGTCGGGAACGGCGACGTCGTCGACCGATTCCGGAGGCGCAGGATCTCCAGGGTGCCGGCGCGACTCGACGATGACGCCGTCGCGGTCAAGAAAGCTCGCGATGTTGCGCACGATTCCCGATCTGCTCCTGGAGGCGCTCCCAGAGTCTGGTCTCCCGAGCCCACTGTTCGGTCTCACGCCATGCCGCCTCGGTCCCGATGTCGTGAAACGGTTGGCGCACGACCGACGCGCCCAGCCGGCCCGAAGCGACCGCATCGTGGAGGGCGTCGGTCAGGTCGAACGCTGCTCCCGTGCGGCGGTGTGCGAAGAGGTCATGGCGGAGCAGGAGCATGCCGTAGTCGATGTACGCATGTGACCCCGGCGAGGAGCGCTTGTCGTACGTCGTGACGACGTGCTCCCGGTCGATCGACACGTTGCTGACCTGCCAGCGGTCCTCGTTGCGCAGCACGGTCATCACGCCGACGAGCGCGGGCGAGCACTCGAGTCGCTCCTCTGCCGGCTCGAGGTCGACGTCCAGCAGCGTGTCGCCGTAGGTCACCCAGAACGGGTCGGGCAGGAGACCCAGCGCGCGCCGGATGGCGCCGCCTGTCCCGAGCAGCGTTGGGCCGTCGTCGACGAAGCGAACCGATACCCCGCTCGCGATCTCCGTTCCGACATGGGCACGGAGCGCTTCGCTTCCGAACCCCGTGAGCATCACGATCTCGTCTGCTCCGGCGGCGACGAGCTCGGCCAGCTTCACGTCGATGAACGGTCGCCCGCCGATGGGCAGCATCGCCTTCGGAACGTCGGTGCCGGTGAGGTGTGCAACCCGCGTGCCGAGCCCCCCGGCGAGGACTGCCGCCGTGCGCTTCATCCCGAGATGACGGTCGTGGCGCCGTGGTAGTCGAACGCGAACCGCACCTCGGGCAGCCCGAGCTCGGCCATGGCGTCGCGCAGGTCGGCTTTCGCCTCCGCGTAGAACAACAGGAAGCCGCCTCCGCCCGCACCGACGAGCTTGCCGCCCGACGCGCCGGCATCGACACCCCGCGCGATCCAGTCGTCGACCTGCCGATGGGTCGGCGTCGGCGAGCGATCGAGTTTCAGCCGCCACTGGCGCGTGAGGAGCTCGCCGAACTCGCCGACGTCTCCGGCCGTCAGCGCGTCCATCGTCTCGTAACCGATCGCGCGGACGGCATCGAGATTCTCGTCGAGCTTCGCGGGCGACTCCTGCCGCGTCGACTGTTCGACCGCGAGGACCTCCGAGGCAGGTCGGCGAATCCCCGTGTAGAAGAGCACGAGGTTCTCCTCGACCCGGTGGCGGACGGATTCGGACAGCGCCACCGGGATCACGGCCACGCTCTCGTCGGCGTGGAACTCGAAGGCGGTGAGGCCACCGACGGCCGTGATGTACGGGTCCTGCTTGCCCGACGGTTCGCCGAGGCGTCCGATCTCGATGTCACACGCCCGCGCTGCGATGCGCTCGTTCGACTCGATCTCGTGCCGGTAGGCATGCAGCGCCTTGAGGACGCCGACCGTGAACGCACCGGACGACCCGAGCCCCGTTCCCGCCGGGATGTCGGCCATCGCAGAGATCTCGACGGACGTGGTCACGTCGGTCGCGAGCATGCACTCGCGGAGCAGCGGGTGCCTGACGTGCTGCGGGTCCCCGACGTGCTCGAGCTGCGAGTACTTGAGCAGGATGCTGTCGTCGAAGGTCCGGTTCACCGCGATGTAGATGTACTTCGAGATCGCGGCGGCAATGAGGAACCCCTTGCCGGCTTTTCGGTAGTAGGCGGGCAGATCGGTCCCGCCACCGCCGAGCGAGATGCGCATCGGCGTCCGAGTGATGATCATCGTGTCGACGGATCCACGTGCACGCGGTTATCCCGCCGTGGGCGAGGTCATCGACTCCCACTTCGCCGCCGATGCCGCGAGCTTCGGGTGCGAGACCACGAGATGCCACATCACGGCCTGGAGCCCTTCGGTCTGGGGCGTCACGAAGCCGGGATCGCCGGTGGGGATCACGATGCAGGCGTCGGCAGTGCGCGCGAGCTCTCCCCCGTCGCGCCCCGCGACGCCCGCGATCTTCGCACCCTGGTCGCGGGCGTAGCGCATGGCCTCGACGAGATTGACGCTCACACCGCGTTCGACATCACCACCGCCGACCGAGAACAGGAAGAGGCAGTCGCCTTCGCGAAGGCGCGAGGCGCGCAGCCAGTTGGCGTACGACGAATCCCATCCCTCGTCGTTGATCCGCGCCGTGAGCTCGGACACGTTGTCGGTCACTGAGTACGCCTCGACGTCGCAGAGCTTCCGGAAGTCGCAGGCCGCGTGAGACGCGTGCCCAGCGCCGCCTCCCGAACCGCAGAGAAACAGACGGCCACCGCGAGCCCGCGTTTCCGCGACCACGTCGACGACCGCTTCGACCTGGCGTCGGTCGAGCTGCTGCACGATGGCTGCGGTGTCGTTGAGGAAGCGTTCCGTAAAGGTGGACATCGTCACCGATCCTCGGGCGAATGACGCAATGTTAGTGGTCCCGACCTGCGCATGGTCAGGCCCGATCACGCCGGAGGGCGCCTCTAGGATGCCGGTCGCGATGGGAACGCGACGCTTCTGGCGCACTCGCGACGGCGTGCGGGCGGTGCTCATCGCGGGTGCGCTCTTCCTCACGTACGCGTTCTTCTACCAAGCCGGCGGCTGGAACCAGAACTCGCGCTTCGATCTCGTGCGCGCCGTCGTCGACGAGCACACGCTCCGCATCGACGACTACCAGGCGAACACCGGCGACAAGGCGCTACCGACCGCGCTCACGGCGTTCGGCATCTACTGGCTCGCGTTGCGGCTCGGCGCGAAGTCCGCCGGGGCGACCTTCGCGGCGGTCGCGTTCGGCCTCGCGACCCCGATGTGGGCGTACGCGACGCTGTTCTGGGGGCACGCGCTGACGGCCGCGCTCTTGTTCGCGGGGTTCGCGGCCGCCGTCTGCTTGCGGGACCGGGGTAGCGCGCGCCGCGACGTGCTACTCGGCGCCCTCGTCGGCGTCGCGGTGGGATGGGCGACCGTCTCGGAGTTCACCTCGGCGCTCCCGGCCGCGCTCATCGTCGGACTCGCCGCTACGCACGTGTGGGAACGGGACGGCCCGCTCCGGGCCCGGATCCTGACCGCGGCGGCGGGCGGTGCGATCGCCTGCGGTGTCGTGCTGCTCGTCCACAACGTCGTCGCGTTCGGCTCGCCGTTCGAGCTCGGCTATTCGCACGAGGTGAACTTCCCCCAACAGAGTCAGGGGTTCTTCGGCGTTGGAGTCCCGGACTTCGGCGTGTTCCGAGAGATCCTCTACGGCAGGTACCGAGGACTCCTCTTCTTCGCGCCGGTCGTGATCGCGGCACCCATCGGGCTGTTCTTCCTCGCGAAGAAGACGCAGCTCCGCCCGACCGTCGTCGTCGCCGCCCTGATCCCCGTGTACTACCTCGTCATCAACTCCGGCTATGCCCTCTGGGACGGCGGATGGGTCTACGGGCCGCGGTTCCTCGCCCCGGCCTTCCCGTTCCTGTGTATCCCGCTCGCTGCCGTGTGGACGCGCGTGCGTGTGCCGTCGCGTGTACCGCTCGTCGCGCTCCTCCTCTGGGGGGCGGGGCTGTCGCTCGTCGCCGAGTCCACGACGGTGCAGCCGCCCGACGTCTACAAGACACCGGTCTCGCAACTGCTGTGGCCGTCGTTCCGCGACAGCCGCTTCTCGTTGAACACCATCACGTTCGACGAGTACGGCTCGGAAGGACCGCCGCTCTCGGTCGAGGACGGCAAGGACCGGGCCGCGTGGAACGTCGGCGAGCGGCTCGGGCTCGCGGGGCACGGCAGTCTCGCCCCACTGTTCCTCGTGTGGCTCGCCGCCGCGGTTGCCTGGTGGCTCGTCGGGCGTACCCGCCCACTCCGGCCCCCGCAGCCTGCGGTGACCGAGGTCAGCGCGCCGCCGGTCCCAGATCGATCAGCCACGCCCGTCCCTGCCGCTCGACCCGAGCCCCGGGCGGGAGGTCCCTGATGATCGCGTCGGCCTGCACGTCGCTGAGCTGTGGCACACCGGCGGAGGTGCCGAGATGCAGGATCACGTACCGAATGCGCAGGCGATGCGCAGTGGCGAGAGCTTCAGGCGCGGGGAACGTGTCGAGCTGCTCGCGGTCGGCCAGGTACTCATCCGGAAAATCGCCGGAATAGCCGTTGAAGCGCGCCTTCCAGTCCGTCGTCGCGTAGACCATGCGGGGCGCCTCGACGAACGCCCATGCCGGCTGCATCCCCGGGTCCACGATCGGCAGCTCGACGACGGCGCCGTCCGGTTTCCGCTCCAGGGCTTCGTAGACGGCAAGCGTCGCGTGATCGGTCGGCAGGGTGACGTGCGTGATCGGCGCCGCCAGCTCGAGCAGGAAGCCTCCGACGACCACCGCCGCGACCGCGGCCACGCCGCCCCGCCATCGCCACGTGATGGCCCCGAATCCGGTCGCGGCAAGGACGGCCAGCGCCAGCAGCCCCGGGACAGCAAGACGGGACGCGACCCGGATGCCGTCGAACCCCGGGACGAAGTCGTAGAGGACCCGGAAGGGCATGGTGACGCCTGAAACCTCCGGGCCGAGCGCGAGCACGACTGACACCACGCCCGCAGCAACGAGCAGCCAGAGGTAGACGAGCCGGTCGGCGCGCACGACGCCTGCAGTGTCCGCGGCCCGTCGTGTCTGCACACGCCGCCGGCCGACCGTGATCACGATGATGACGACGAGGCCGACCGCGGCGAGCGCAAGCACGCCAAAGCCGGGGAAGAATGTGTGCTCGACGCGTGCCGGACGCGACGCGGCGTTGGCGTCGAGACCGCCGTAGAGATAGCTCCCGAACGCAGGCGTGACGACATCGGCGGGCTTGAGGCCCCATTCCGGGACGAGCGGCCGGGTCTTGTCGAGCGAGAAGTACGGCCACAGGAACGGGAGGGCGAGCAGGGTGATCGGTCCGGCGACGGCCAACGAGCGCAGGAGTCCGGCGCCCGGGCGAAACTTCCGCACGAGCACGTAGCCGATGACGATCACGGCGACGCAGACGCCGTAGATCGCCGCGTAGTAGAGCGCGCCGAGCAGGATGGCCACGTTCATGAGCCCGAACAGCACGGCGTTTCGCGTGGATCGGTCGTCGAGCAACCGGAACAAGAGCAGGAAGCCGACCGGGAAGAACCCGAGCAGGAGCAGCTGGGCGTGCGAGATGTGCGCCAAGGTGTAGGCGCCGAACGTGTAGGCGACCGCGGCGATGATCGCGGCGTCGGCCCGCCCCGTCAGCCAACGGACCAGGGAGTACGTGCCGGCCAGCGCGACCATGAACAGCCCGAGCACGACGAGGTTGAACGCGAGCCCGTCGCTCGCGCCGAGAAGGCGGAGCAGCTCGAACGGTGGCACGAGCACCAACAAGCTGTCGGTGTACGCAAGGCTTGATCCGTGCGGCCAGAAGATGTTGGCGTCAAAGAGGTGGAACGGATCGGTGAAGACGGCGTGCGCGCTCCACGACAGGCTCCACCTGAGGAGCAGGGGGTCGCCCAAGTCGACGAACGGCTGTCCGAGCGAGCCGGGCGTGGGTCGGATCATGAGTACGACGAGCCCGACGAACAGCAAACCGACGAGCCCACGCCGCCGCCAGACCAACCGCACCTGCGGCGCCTCCCCGCGATCGGTGTGTTCGTCCTGGGCGGGACGCGACGGAGCTTCGACGGCACTCATCGGCGACAAGGATTCATCCACCGGCTCTGAAGGGCCCGTCGTACCAGACGTCGCTGAGCGTAAAGCCGGTCGCCCCGGCTGCTTCGCCCTGGGCGGCATGGAACCTGAGCTTCGTCGTGCCCGGGGGAATGTCCAGCTCGATGGTGATCGGCGTGGGCTGCGCCCCGATGTCGAAGCGAAGACGTTCGCGTGGCGCGCGCACCTCGAGCGTCCCCTCGGATGATCCCGCCAGTTGAGCCGTCGCGTGCAACGAGAGGCGCCGGACCGCGGAACTGCTGTTCGACACGTTCAACGTGGCGCCGTCGTTCGCCGTGCGTCGGCTGGTGACCCCCTCGAGCCCAGTCGAGCTCTAGCGGATGGCGTGCCGCCTTGCGATCCTTAGGCGACGGCGTCGCGAGCCGGCGTCGGAAGGGACGGAGGTCGAAGAAGCTCTTCGTACCGTCCTTGCTCACGAGCGGAGCCTCACCGAGCAGCGATTCGAGGCGGCTCTCGATCTCGCGGCCTTCGTCGGCGAATCCGCGTCGATCGATGTAGACGCCGTCGAAGCCCAGCGCGTCGAGGTCGGGAAGGAGTGACTCCAGCGGCCTGTTGACGAACGACGGGGTGAGGTCCTCCGGACGGCCCTTCACGGCACCCCAGCTCCATCGCAATGAGTTGTTGAACAGCGCCGGCTTTCCGAGTTCGTGGGTGAAAAACTCCCCGGGGTTCGCGGAGCCTGCAACCGGAGGGAGCCCGGTGATCTTCTCGTCCGCCGTCCGGAGCAGCGGGAGCTCGAAGACCGAACCCTTGCCGCCGAGCCGGCGGTCGATCTCGTGGACGAAATCGCGATCGCTGGCAACAGCGGCCTCGACCTCTTGGCGGCGGGTCGGGACGATCGCCGTCTGGTCGAAGACGGCAAACACACACACGACCACGAGCGCGGCAGCGATCCCAAGCGGCCAACGGCGAAGGGAACGCTTCGCGACGAACGACTCGGCCACCGCCGCCAGCGCGACCAATGAGAAGAACGCGATGAAGATCGAGAGTCGGTTGTAGGCGCGCGCGTCCAAGAACCCGAAGAGGCCGACGAGCGTCGAGAACCCGCCGACGGTGCCGAGGAGAATCGCGCCGAGGTTGAGCGCGCCCGATCGTCGTCGCAGACTCCTCCAATGCTCGGCGGGGCCGGAACCGGCACGCGTCAGGACGAGCGAAAAGAGGGATACGAGCAGCCCGATCGAGGCGATGAGCCCGAGGCTCTGCTTCTCGGGGTCGCGGAGCGGCGAGACCGAATCGGTCAGCTTGTCCTTGAAGTCGGCAAATGCCGGGATGCGATGGTTGTCGATCGGCAGTACGAGATACGCGATCTGGAGCCCGTAGATGTCGCTCTCACCGAGCTGGCGGTCGACGGGTTCGTCGTTCCGGCCATGGCGTATGTCGTAGATGAATCCCGGAAGGTTGCCCGCGAGGAGCACCCCCGCCGTGAGGGCTACGCACAAGAGCGGACGGACCAGGCAGCGAAGGTCCCGCGAACGAACCACCAGCGCGAACCCCACGAGCGTCGCGAGACAGCCGAAGAAAAAGGCGTAGTACCCCCCACTGACTCCGATCAGCACGGGGATCCACAACCATCGTGAGACGATCAGACGGCGGAGCCGTACTCGCCAGCTCGTTTCCTTCGGAAACGCGTCGCCATCCGCACCCTGGTCGATGAGCTCGTAGAGCAGGAGGCACGCGAGCGGGACCGCGAAGTATGCGGCCAGCATCGGGTGAAGGTCGCGCCGGAAGAAGTGGTACGGGCTGATGGTGTAGACGACGGCCGCGGCGCACGCGATCCACCGGGAGAATCGCAACCGACGGAACACGAACCACGCCGCGGCAAAGACAGCGGGGAACGTCAACAGCACGAACACGTTGTTGATGACGAACGGATTGTGGGAGACCCAGGCCAGAGCGCGGATGACGAGGAAGTTGAGATTGCCCTCGTAGGAGCGCTGGGAGTCGTAGAGAATCCGCTCGAAGGGCGCGCCGAGGTGCGGGTCCGTGAAGTACCAGCCCTGGTCGACCATCGTCTTCGTGAGGCTGTGGTAGAGGCTCGCGTCCGCCTCGTAGGTGATCGGGACTCCGAGGCCGCCGCGCCACAGTCGCCATTGCCAAATCGCCACACCCGTGGAGAACACGGCCCCGAGGACCGGGACGGAGAGGCGACGCGCTCCCCGGAGCGCGGCTGCGCGCTCTGACGCAGCCGCGGTGGGACCCTCGCTCATTCAGGCCAGCCAGTCAGGTGGACAGGAACCGGCGGGCGACGGACCAGTACGTGGCCAGGAGAGCGTCGAGCGGCTTCAGCCAGTCGGGAAGGGGGAAGTTCCCGGCGTCGAGTCTCGTCGCGAAGAGGTGTGCCAGCCGCGCGTCGGAGCGCACACGCTCGGATTGGAGCTGCCGGCGTCGCCGGGAGATCCACCGACGGTTGCGGAGGAGCCACCACCAACCCGACAGCTTTTGCCCAGCAGTTCGCGTCGCGACGGCCGCGGCGAGCGCGGCGAGCTCGACGGTGACCAGAGGCAACGCGAGGAGCAGAAGCGTTCGCTTCTCGTACGCCGTCAGCACGAAGAGCAGGCGGTTGCGTTCCGAGAGATACAACTTGCTGGGTTCCCGGCCGAACTCGTAGCGGTGGATCGCGACCGCGCTCGGAACGTTGACGAGCTCGAGGCCGCGATGCCAGCAGCGGCGGCACAGCTCGACGTCCTCGTGGTACGCGAAATATCGGGGCTCGAAGCCGCCCAGCTCGTCCCACAACGATCGGCGCAGGACCATCGCCGCGCCCATGACGCTCGTGATGGGACGAGGTGCACTGCGCTTCGCGGCCGGCTCGCCGAAGCTCCCGCACCAGCTGAACCCGAGGAAATGCACCTCGTTGCCGTCGGAGTTGAGGCGGCTCGGGTCGTCCGACAATCGAATGCTCGGCTGCGCGATCCCGACGTCCGGCTTCTGCGCGAAGCCGACGAGCTCGGCGAGCGCGTCGGGTTCGACGATCAGGTCGCCGTTCATCAGGGCAAGGAACTCACTCGAGGCGGCCGCGACGCCCGCGTTGCACCCGCCGGCGAAACCCAGATTCTCGCCCGGTCGGATCACGGTGACGCCCGGCGTCGGTGTCAGACGATCGACGGCGCCGTCCGTGCAGCCGTTGTCGACGAGGACGACCTCGACGTCGACGCCTTCCGAGTCGAGCAACGCGTGGACGCTGCGTTCGAGCCACGGCTCGTCGCGGTAAGCGAGGACCACAGCAGAGACCGCGGGCGCGGCGCCGCCACGCGTGACCGATTCCGCGTTCACATCAGCGCCGGCTGATTCCGAGGATGCTCAGGAAGAAGCTGGCGAGCACGGTCTCGAGTCCGAGGATCATGAACGTGGCGGCAGGCACCACGAGCCGGATGGTGGACGACGTGCTGAGCGCGCCGAACGACTTCCCGCTCCAGAACGCGACGGTGTAGATGGAGAGCCCGAGGCCGGCCAGAAAGAGGATCAAGCCGACGGCCAGGCCGACCTCGAGGGTCACGACGCGGAAGAGTCGCTCCATGGTCTTGTTCGGCGGGAGCAGACCCTCGCTCGCCGCGAATGCTCTCGCAAAGGCCGAGAACGTCACCGCCTGGAACCCGATGATGACGGCGACGGCGCAATACACGAAGGCGTTGACATCGAGCCCGACGCTGCCGATGTGCAACGGGCCCGGCAGCAACGCGATGCCGAGGGCGGTGCCCGCGAGCATCAGGGCGATGCCGGGATACAGGAACAGCCACTTCGGGCTGTACAGCAACAGGAAGCGGAGGTGCCGCCACCCGTCGCGCCACGGCCGCAGGTGCGGAGCACGGGTCCGCCCATCGGGTCCCAAGGTGACGGGGACCTCGACGATCTCGAACTTCGCGAGCGTCGCCCGCACCACCATCTCGCTGGCGAACTCCATCCCCGCGGTGCGGAGCCCCAGTGACTGGATGCGCGAACGGCGAAACGCTCGCATCCCGCAGTGGAAGTCGCCACTCGGGCTGCGGAAGAGCAGGCGCCCCACCCGTGTGAGCAACGGGTTCCCGACGTATCGGTTCAGTGTCGGCATCGCGCCGGGCTCGATGCGACCGAGAAAGCGGTTTCCCATCACGAGATCGGCGCCGCCGCGTAATGCGTCGACGAACGGACGGAGCTGGCCGAGGTCGTAGCTGTCGTCGGCGTCGGCAACAAGGACGAACTCGGAGCGGGCAGCGGCGATCCCGCCGAGTAGTGCGGCTCCGTACCCTTTGACCGGAACGTCGACCACGCGCGCACCGAGTCGATGGGCGATGTCTTGTGAACCGTCGGTGCTGCCGTTGTCGGCGATGACGACCTCGCCGTCGAGAGCGAGCTCCTTCATCGACCGCTGCGCCTTTGCGATGCAGGTTGCAAGCGTCTCGGCTTCGTCGAGGCACGGGAGCACGACGCTGAGATCGCACACCTGCTCGGCGTCGGACGATGGTCGTACGCCCACGTTCTCGGCCACCATGATCGGGCAATTCTACGGACAACCCGCCTGCCGGCGAGATAGGCCCCTCTAGGATCGCCCGCCGTGCGTACCGCTGCGTTCCGGCGCGTCGTCAACCGCCTTCGGTCGACTCCCCGGCGCGTGTGGTGGACGAGCTTCGCGCTCGTGACCTTGCTCAGCGGATTGTGGGCGCTCTCACAGCCCGTCTTCGCCGGTCCTGACGAGCCCGCGCACGTGACCCGAGCGGTCGCGCTCGATCATGGAGACCTCACGGGAGCAGAACGACGCGGTCCCCTCCCCCGCGCGCTGCGACCGGTCGAGGAGAGCGTGCGCGTAGTGCGCGCGCCCGCGATCTACCGGTCGGTGATCGTCCCGTGCTTCGTGAGCCATCGCGACCTGCTCGCGCGATGCCTTCACTTCGCGGAGGCCACCAAGGACACTGACGTCTTGACCTACGAGGCTCGCCAGCCACCGGCGTACTACGGAGTGATCGGCGCAGTGTCCTGGGTGTTCCGGACGGGAACCGGGAGCGTGTACCTCATGCGGCTCCTCAGCGCGTCGCTGACGGGCGCCTTGATCGCGACGGCGGTGAGCGCGCTCCGCTGGTCGCGTATGTCGCGCCTTCTCGGCGCTGGGTTGCTCCTCGCGATCACACCGACCGTGCTGTTCCTCGGCGGTGTCGTGAACCCGGGCGGTCTCGAGATCGCGGCGTCGCTCGCGCTCTGGATGTGCGGCCTCGCGTTGTTCTCACGCGCCCAGGAGCGCATCGATGATCGTCTGGTGACTGCGGTCGGGATCGCGGGGTGTGCGCTGGCGTTGAGTCGACCGTTCGGCCCGCTGTGGCTCGTGCTGATCGGTGTCGCCCTGCTCGGCGTCACGAGTTGCGCCGGGCTGCGCGACCTCGCACGATCGAATCGGGCGCGGCTCTGGGCCGCCCTCATGGCCCTTTCGAGCCTGGCCCAGTTCGCCTGGGACGTGATCGTGAGGCCGCGAGATGCGACGCTCACTGTCGCGACGTCGTCGGGTCTCTCGGCGGTCGAAGTGGTGCAAGAGTCGTTCGGGGCGACGTTTCGCTGGTATCGAGAGATGATCGGCTCGTTCGGATGGATGGACGTCCCGGCCCCGACGCTCACGTGGGTTCCCTGGACCGTCGCGATCGGATTCCTCGTCTTCGTCACGCTGGCCTGGGTGAGCAGGCGCCACGCCGCGGTGCTCCTCGGACTTCTGGCCGGAGTCGTCGTCGTGCCCATCCTGATCGCAAGCACAGAGGCCCGCGCCGTCGATTCGGCGTGGGTAGGTAGCTCCACGTTGCCGTTGGCGGTTGGTGTCCCGATCATCGCCGCGTTCATGCTCGCGTCAACGGAACGCGGTCGCGCGGTCGCCACGACGAGATTCACGGTGACCGTCGGATTCCTCGTCGGCGTGGCGCAGTTCCTCGCCTTCGCCCAGAACTTGCGTCGCTACACCGTCGGCGCCACGAAGGATCTCCTGTACTGGCAACACGCGAAGTGGCTGCCCCCGGCGTCACCCCTCCTCCTGACCATCGTGTATGCGATGGGCGTCATCGCGTTCACCGCGTGGGTGCTCGGCGCGGGACAGGGGCGCGAGCGACCCGTCGGCCCCACCGCCTCCCTCTAGCATCGGCGCCTCATGCCCGCTCGGAACATCGTTTCGTGGTCGAGCTCGCTGCTCGGAGCGCTTCGATCGAGCCCGCGACTGGTGTGGTGGACGACCTTTCTCCTCCTGACGTCGCTAGGTGGCCTCTGGGCGTTGGCCAACCCGCTGTTCGCGGCGCCGGACGAGAACTCGCACGTCGCGCGGGCCGTCGCGCTCGATCACGGACAGCTCACGGGCGACACCGACACCGCCCGCCTGCGAGCGCAGCTGGAGATCACCCCAGAGGTTCTGAAGGTACGAATCCCCGAGATCGATCGTGATAGCTACAGCGGGTGCTTCGCGTTCCAGCCGAACGCAACAGCGCGGTGTGCGCACATCGAGGGATCGACGCACGATGCCGACGCGCTGACGTCAGCCGGGCGTCACCCGCCTTCGTACTACGCGGTCGTCGGGATCGCGTCGTGGCTGTATCACCCTGGTTCCGGATCGCTGTATCTCATGCGCTTCCTCAGCGTGTTGATCTCGGCGGCCCTCATTGCGACGACGATCACGGCGTTGCGGCGAACGGCGCTTCCCCGGCTCGTCGCCGTCGGTGTGCTGGTCGCCGTCACGCCGATGGTGCTGTTCGTCGGGAGCTCGGTGAACCCCAACGGCCCGGAGACCGCCGCTGCCATCACCCTGTGGGTGTGCGGTCTCGTCCTCGTGTCGCAAACGCGTCGGGGACACGAGGAAATCGACGGCCGGCTCGTGACGGCGGCCGGGATCGCCGGATGCGTGCTGGCACTCAGCCGGCAGCTCGGGCCGCTCTGGATCGTGCTCGTCGGCATCACGATCGCCATCTTCGGCAGCCGGGAGTCGATCCGGGCGCTGGCGCGCTCCACCGTGGTCAGGATCTGGGTGGCGGTCATCGCCGTGCTCAGCACCGCGCAGATCGGATGGAACGTGATCGTCGGGTCGCTCGGCTACACGCGACCGCCGCACGCGGCGAAGAACGTCCCGACGTCGGACATCGCCCGCTTCACCGTGGGGTCCTTGTTCGACCGCTACCAGCAGATGATCGGGTTCTTCGGCTGGCTCGACACGCCGGCGCCGGCGCTCACGTACGTGATCTGGACCGCGGCGGTGGGCTTCCTCGTGCTCGTTGCGGTGACGTGGGCGGCGCGGCGTCGCCTTGCTGCGCTCATCGTCGTGATCGCCGCCACGGTCGTCGTTCCCCTCACGCTCGAGAGCGCGGCCTACGGCGACGCCGGAGGCCCTGCGTGGCAGGGGCGCTACACGTTGCCTCTAGCAGTGGGCATCCCCATCGTCGCGGCCATGGCAATCGCCTCGAGCGAGCGCGGCCGCCAGCTCGCGGAGCGGCGGTTGTTCATCGGCTCGGGCGTGGCGCTGGTCGTCGCCCACATTCTCGCCTTCGCCCAGAACCTCCGCCGCTACACGGTCGGCTACGACGGCGAGATCCAGTTCTGGAAGCACCCCCTGTGGTCGCCGCCGGTGTCGCCGTTCATCGTGACGATCGCGTACGCGCTCCTGGCAACCGCGTTCGTCGCGTGGTTCCTGTACTCGGCGAGCCCGTCCTCCGTGACGGCGGTGGCAGCACGCCCGAGGTCGGCGTCGCGAACTGGCCCCGATACAACCTGATGTCTTGCTTGTTGTGGTTGGGGTCGTTCACGTTGTAGACGGCCGTCGATCCCGCGCCCGGGAGGTCGACTCTCACGACTAGCCGCAAATCCGACGAGTGGCATCGACCTCCCGAAACCGGAGCCCTTCACCTGCGGGCGGTAGCCTTCTCGGCGGCGAACGGCCGCAAAGACGGAGCTTGCGACGGCGCCAGAAGAGGGCGACCAAGGAGCATTCGTGAAGGGCGTCATCTTGGCCGGCGGGACCGGCAGCCGGCTCGACCCGCTGACCCGCATCACCAACAAGCACCTCCTCCCCGTGTACGACCGGCCGATGGTGACGTACGGGATCGAGTCCCTGGTGCGCGCGGGCGTGACGGAATGCATGCTGGTCACAGGAGGAACCCACGCGGGCGAGTTCCTGCGCCTGCTCGGCAACGGCCACGAGTGGGGTCTCGACCGGCTCCTCTACGCCTACCAGGAGCGCCCGGGCGGCATCGCCGAAGCGCTGGGCCTGGCCGAGCGCTTCGCCGACGGCGACAAAGTCGTCGTCGTGCTCGCCGACAACGTGTTCGAGCGGTCGATCGCGCAATCCGTTGATCGCTTCCACGAGCAAAAGGCGGGCGCGCGCGTCCTCCTGGCCGAGCTCGGCGACCCCGCCCACCTGCGTCACCTCGGCGTCCCCGAGATCGTCGACGGGCGGATCCTCAATATCGCCGAGAAGCCGCAGGAGCCGCCGAGCCCCTACGCCGTCACCGGCGTGTACTTCTACGACGGGTCGGTGTTCGACGTGCTCCCGGAGCTGACGCCGTCGAACCGGGGCGAGCTGGAGATCACCGACGTGAACAACCACTTCGTGGAGGCCGGCACGATGGACTACGACGTCATCGAAGGGTTCTGGGGCGACGCCGGCGAGTCCATCGACGCGTACTACGCCGTCAACGACTTCGTACGGCGCTTCGGCGCCAACAAGTAAGCGAATGGCGACGGTCACCGAGTCCGACACCATCACCGGTGTGTACATCGTCGAACCGCTCGTGCATCGCGACGAGCGCGGCGTCTTCGTCGAGACGTACCGGCGTGAGTGGTTCCCGAACGGACGCGAGATGATCCAGGGCAACCGGGGCGACCGGCAGGCGGGCGCCGTGGTCGGATTGCATTACCACCTGCACCAGGCCGACTACTGGTACGTCGCCAGCGGACGCGTCCGGGTGGTCCTGCACGATCTGCGTGACGGGTCACCGACCGACGGCGCGACGCTCACTCTCGACCTCGGTGAGAACGCGGAGGGCGTGAACGACCACCGAGGCGTGTTCATCCCGCCCGGCGTTGCCCACGGGTTCGCGTCGCTGACCGACATGACGATCACGTACCTCGTCGACCAGTACTACAACCCGGCCGACGAGCTCGGGGTCGCGTGGGACGATCCGGAGATCGGCGCCGACTGGGGGGTCGCCGACCCGATCCTCTCGAAGCGCGATCAATCCAACCCGCCGCGCAAGGAGATCGAGCCGCAGTGGCGCCCGCACCTGGGCCTGCGAACATAGAGCGGTCATGAACGTTCTCGTGACCGGCGGCGCCGGGTTCATCGGCTCGAACTTCACGCGCTACTGGACCGAGCGCCACCCGGACGATCACGTGGTGGTGCTCGACCTCCTGACCTACGCCGGGAACCGCCCCAACCTCGACGATGTCGAGGATCGCATCACGTTCGCCGAAGGCGACATCGCCGACTTCGACCTGGTGGAGCAGGTGCTCCGCGGCCGGGGGATCGACGTCATCGTGAACTTCGCCGCCGAGTCGCACAACAGCCTCGCCGTGCTCGACCCGGGACGGTTCTTCCGCACCAACGTCGTCGGCACGCAGACGTTGCTCGAGGCGGCGCGCCAGGTGGGGGTGCACCGTTTCCATCACATCTCGACGTGTGAGGTGTACGGCGACCTCGCCCTCGATAGCACGGACCTGTTCATCGAGACCTCGCCGTACCAGCCGCGAACGCCGTACAACGCGTCGAAGGCCGGCGGCGACCACGCCGTGCGGGCGTACCACGAGACATACGGCCTCCCGATCACGATCACGAACTGCGCCAACAACTACGGCCCGTACCAGTTCCCCGAGAAGGTGATCCCGGTCTTCGTCACAAGCGCCCTCGACGACACCCCACTGCAGATGTACGCGTCGACCGAGAACCGCCGCGAGTGGATCCACGCCCTCGACCACTGCGCCGCCATCGACGCCGTGCTCGACCGGGGCCGGGTGGGCGAGACGTACCACGTGGGCACGGGCGTCGAGAAGAGCATCGAGGAGATCGCCGACGCCGTCCTCGCCGAGCTCGGGAAGCCGGCCAACCTGAAGACGATCATCCCCGACCGGCCCGGGCACGACCGCCGGTACATCCTCGACTGGTCGAAGATCCGGCGCGAGCTCGGCTGGGAGCCCGAGATCGACTTCGACCGGGGTCTCGCCGAGACGGTGCAGTGGTACGCGCAGCGCCGCGACTGGTGGGAGCCGCTGCGCGAGCGCGCCCCGGTCGTCGAGGGGTCGGCTTGGAAGTGACCCGCGTCCTCGTCACCGGCGCGGGGGGCCAGATCGGGCGCGAGGTCGTCGACGCGTTCGCCGGGGACGAGGTGATCGCGGCCGACCACACCACACTCGACGTCGGCGACCGCGACGCGGTGCTGCAGGCGATCACGTCGACGGCGCCCGACGTCGTGGTGCACACGGGTGCCTGGACCGCCGTCGACGCCTGCGAGGGAGACCCCGACCGCGCATTCAAGGTGAATTCGCTCGGGACCCGAAACGTCGTCGAAGGCGCCCGCCGCGCCGGCGCGTGGCTGTGCTACCTGTCGACCGACTACGTCTTCGACGGCTCGAAGCCGGAGCCGTACGTCGAGTGGGACACGCCGAATCCGGTGTCCGTCTACGGGCGCTCCAAGCTGGGCGGCGAGCGGGAGGTCGCCGGCGCAGGAGTGGACGCCACGATCGTCCGGACGTCGTGGGTGTGCGGCCTGCACGGGGCCAACATGGTCAAGACCATCCTCCGGCTGGCGGGCGAGCACGAGAAGCTCGCGTTCGTCGACGATCAGCGGGGCCAGCCGAGCTTCGCCGACGACCTCGCAGTGGCGATCCGGCGGCTGGTCGTCGAGCGCCGGCCCGGCCTCTTCCACGTCACGAACCAGGGCGCGGTGTCGTGGCTCGAGTTCGCCCGCAGCGTGCTCGAGGTGGCGGGCCTCGACCCCGGGCGGGTGCGGCCGATCGCGACCGCCGACCTGGACCCGCCCCGGCCCGCGCCGCGCCCGGCGAACTCGGTGCTCGACAACGCCGCCCTCCGCCTGGCCGGGCTGCCCCTCCTCCCCCACTACCGGGATCCGCTCGAGCGCCTCGTGCGGCAGCTCCGCTCGTGACCGCACGCAACGATGCGTCCCTCGTGCGCAATAGTCACGCACCAGGGACGCATCAACCGCCCCGGGTCCGGGCCGTCGTCCTCAACTACAACGGCGGCGAGCTCACGCTCGAGTGTTTGCGGCGGTTGCGGGCGACCGACTGGCCCGTCGAGCTCTTCTCCGTCGTGCTCGTCGACAACGCGTCCTCCGACGGCGTGGTCGGCCGCACGCGCGACGAGATGCCCGACGTGCACGTCATCACGAGCGAGCGCAACCTGGGCTTCGCCGGGGGATGCAACCTCGCCCTGCGAGACCTCGCAGGCGTCGAGCACGTCGCCCTGGTCAACAGCGACGTGCTCGTCGAGCCCGGCTGGCTCGCCCCGCTCGTGCGCGCGCTGCGGCACAACCCGGCCGTGGGCGCCGCCTGCCCGAAGATCCTGTTCGCGTCGCGGTTTCGCGAGCTCGAGCTCCGGTCCGGGACGCACCGCCTCGGGCGGGGTGACCGCCGCCGGCTCGGCGTACGGCTGAGCGGCGCGCGCGTCGCCGGGACGGACGTCTGGCGCGACACGCAGCTGTACGAGGGCTTCTGGGGACCCGAACAAGGGCCGGAGCCCGAGCCGGACTTCCAATGGACGGCGGGGCGCGCCCTCCTCCGCGTTCCGGTCGACGAGACGAAGCCCGCCGACGAGTGCGAGCTGCGGCTCGCGGCCGACGACGTCACGCGGGTCGACGTGCTTTCGGGTGGGAACGAAGTCGAGCTGCGCGTCGGGCCCGAGCCCGAGTGGCACACGCTCCCGCTCGGAGGACGGCCCTTCGACGTCATCAACAACGTCGGCACCGTGCTCGTCGGCGACGGGTACGGCGCCGACCGCGGATACCTCGAACGCGACCACGGGCAGTACGAGGACCCCGAGGACGTGTTCGCGTGGTGCGGCGGCGCGGTGCTCCTCGCCGCCGGCTACCTGCGCGACGTCGGCCTGTTCGACGAGCAGCTGTTCCTCTACTACGAGGACCTCGAGCTCGCCTGGCGCGGACGGCAGCAGGGCTGGCGGTACCGGTACGTGCCGGGCTCGGTCGTGCGCCACGTCCACGCCGCGTCGACGGTCGCGGGTTCGTCGCTGTTCGACTACTACAACGAGCGCAACCGGCTGCTCACGCTGACCCGCCACGCCGACCGGCGCACGGTTGCCAAGGCGCTGGCCAAGTACGTGCTCGTCACGGGCTCGTACGCTCGGCGCGATGTCGTGAGCCCCGTCTTGCGAGGGCAGGCGCCCCGGATGCGGGCGCCGCTCCGGCGCCTCCGGGCCCTTGGCGGCTACGCCGTCGCCATGGCCGCACGGCGGTAGAGTTCGCCGATTCCGCTGGATGCCGGCGGAAGGTACGAGGCAGGGCAAGAGGCAGGGAAGCGATGGGCAGGCAAACGAACGAGCGGAGTTCTCGCCGCGCCTTCATGGCGGTCGTCGCCGCGTTCCTCCTCCTCGCCGCCGGGTGTTTCGCGGGCCCGCCATCCGGGCCTCCGAGCGCCCCAGCGTTTCCGGGGTACCCAGGCATCCCGCAGTACAGCGGAAGTCAGTGCAAGACCGTCTTGCTCGTCGGCGATTCCCTGATGGCTCCGGTCTCCAACGTTCGGGACCTGCTGCAACAGAGCGGTCGGTGCGCGAACGTCGTCAACGCCGCCGTCAATGGCACGGCGCCCGCCGGAACCCTGCAAGGCGTCGACTGGTCCACGCACCTCCCGGAGCTCATCGCCCAGCACCATCCCCAGATCGTGGTGATCCAGTTCATCGGGAACGGGTTCGACGGCATGAACGACGCGGCGTGGCTGGCGCAACTGGAGGCGGCGATCACGAACCTGGTCGACATCGCGAAGCAGAGCGGGGTCCCCTACGTAGCTCTCGCACCCGTCGTGCCGAATGCGGCCGCGAACCTCGTCGGTATGAACGAGTTCGTCAGCTGGGAGCTGAACGCCACGATCCCGGGCGCGACGAAGATCGACCTGAACCCGTATCTGGCTCCTGGATACCAGTACGCGGAGTACCTGACTTTCCCCGAGGGCGTCCTGAAGATTCGCAACGACCTCGTGCACCTCAGCGACCTCGGTGCCCAGATCTCCGGATACGTCATCGCGGCAGCGATCGCGCCCGAGTGGACGTAGGGATCGCCGCTCAGCCGGCCTTGCGCGTCCCCACGAGGATGCAGCCGCAGGCGAGCTCGATGTTCGTCGAGGCGCGCAGCTCGGTGACGTAGTCCTCGTCGAGGAGATCGTCGGCCGGCGCCATCAGGTCCTCGACCGTGAGCTTCCGGAATCTTTCGCCGACGTCGCCCGGGAGGCCGGCGACGTACGAGTTGAGGAACCAGCTCAGCGCCCAGATCGGCACCGCTGACGCCGGCGCGGTCAACTGCTCGACCTCGAACGCGTCGTCGAAGAGGTTCTGCAGCCCCGACGCGGTCATGTTGTAGTAGTGGTGCGGATAGCCGTGATACGGCTGGAGAAATGGTGCGGACGCGTACAGCGTCCCGCCCGGACGGACGACCCGAGCGAGCTCCGCCGCGCAACGGAAGGGATCCCGCACGTGCTCGAGCACGTTGAGTGAGAGCGCGGCGTCGAAAGCACCGTCCGCGAACGGGAGGTGCTCGCCGACGCTGAGGACATCCGTCGACGGGTAGCCGACGATCTCGGCATCGACGACGTGCTCGTAGATCGTTTGTTTGAATCCGCTCCCCGCATCGAGCACGAGGCCGTCGGTGTGGGCCTGGATGACTTGGGTCGCGATCGGGTCGTACCCCCACGCCGAGATGTTCTCGGTGTGCTCGATACCGGACTGCGTGGCGAGGTCTGAGGGCAGCAGGTCGAAGCGCTCGTTGGTGCGCCCGTACCGCGTCCCGCAGCGTGTGCACTCGAGCGTGGTGTCGTCGACGCGCCGGAGCTCGCCGTGGCAGTCCTCGCCGGTCGCACCGGGCGCCGGGCGCGGGCACCGCAGCAGCGGCTCGACCCGCTCGAGCTTCTTGCGCTTGATGGCGCGGAACTCGTCGAGTGCCGACGGCGATGGTTCGAACGGGAGCGGCTCTCGGTATTCCTTTCCGTCCACCTGGAACACGAGGTTCCAGCGGCCGCCGGCGGTCTCGGGGGTGACCGGCACGATGGTGCGGAAGCCGGTGACCTGCCATTCGCCGAAGCCCGCTTCGACCTCGGCGCGCTGCACGAGCTCGAGCGGCCGGAGCTCGCCGACGTCGACGAAGAGCTCTCCCCGGTCCGACTGGGGCGGGATCGCCATCCATCCCTGCACGAGCACCGAGTGCGTCGGCGGGTCCTGCCAGCGCGGCGAGTCGACGTGCGAAAGGTACGGCGCGGCCGCTGGAGCGCGGCGCCGCCGGTTCAGCATTCGGCGGATGGAAGGTTTGCGCACAGATCGCTCCGACGTCGCCGAGTGAGCGAGACGACGCTACCGGCCCGGTCGCGTCGGCGTGAATCGCTACGATCGCGTCGCGATGGAATACGGCCGCTCCGCCTACTTGCACGACGGCGACGTGCCGTACGAGCGCAACGACTACTGGCTCGACGAGTTCGGACGGATCGCGCGCCGCATCGTGACCGACCTCCAGCCCGAGTCGGTGCTCGACGCGGGCTGCGCGCTCGGGATGCTCGTCGAGAAGCTCCGCTCGCTCGACGTGGACGCACGCGGCGTCGACACCTCCGAGGACGCGATTGCCGGTGTCCACGAGTCGGTGAGGGAGCACACGTGGCGCGGTTCGCTCACCGATCCGCTCGAGCGCAAGTACGACCTCGTCGTGTGCATCGAGGCGCTCGAGCACATGGAGCCGGCCGACGCCGAGCAGGCGATCGAGAGCATGTGCGCGTCGAGCGATCGCGTCCTGTTCTCGTC
>WNFU01003255.1_pt1 | contig 21734 bp, 17 predicted proteins | sample 5400121 | NCBI WGS metagenome assembly WNFU01 (sample SAMN13153360, study PRJNA577476) | soil metagenome | isolation source: 100 cm soil or saprolite under grassland replicate 1 | place: USA:California | collected 2016-06-15
CCGTCGCCCAGATCTCGTGCTCGCTCGGCGATCCAGAGGCAAATCTTTCCAAAGTTCGTGATTTTTCTCGCCGAGCCAAAGAGGCAGCCGCCGAGCTGATCGTTTTCCCAGAGATGACTGACACTGGTTATTCGATGCCAGCGATCGAGAAGCACGCCGATTATTGGAAAACCGGCTTTGTTGCCAGGCTTCAAAAAATCGCCAAGCAACTTTCCATCGCGATTGTCAGTGGCGTCTCCGAACGCGATAAATCATCAATCTACAATTCCCAAGTTCTGGTTGATGCGAAGGGCGACATCGTTGCGAAATATCGCAAGGCTCATTTGTATGCGGTTGCGCCCGTAGAAGAACAAACCTGCTTTGCGCCGGGCAATACGTTCGCGAGCTTTGCGCTGCGCGATATACGCATTGGTTTCAGCATTTGTTACGATCTCCGGTTTCCCGAAATGTACCGAAAACTCGCCACCGAGCAGAACGTCGGCGCCTTCCTCATCTCTTCCGCCTGGCCCTTTCCCCGAGACGAACACTTTCGTGTGACAGGACCTCTATTAAATCTAGAACTGTGCAAGCTGGGCAGGCGTGATCGGTACAAACTCGTTTTCGTGTAAAACGATCCGCTTGCTTCCGCGAATGAGTTGCCACCACTGTCGCGCGGAGCCGATCACGATCGCCGCGACAAGCACGAGAAAGAAGATTGCAACGAGCGCGTCAAACCGCCAGACACCTGCCTGCCGTACCAGTTCAACTGCCTTAACTTGGTCGGGTAATGTTGATGCCTGGTCCACGAGTGATCGCGCGCCGCTTAAAAAACCAAGTCTTGGATCGGACGAAAAAACTTTGAGGTAACCAGCCGAGAAAGTGACGGCACACATGAAGCCTAACGGCGCAAGCGTGACGAAAACATATTTCGCTTTGTGCATTTTGATCAGAAGCGTCGTGCCAAGACAAAGCGCGACTACCGACAGCAATTGATTGGCAAGGCCAAACAACGGCCAAAGTGAATTGATGCCACCAAGAGGATCGATGACGCCTTCATACAAAAACCAACCCCATGCTGCGACCAGCAAGACGCTGGCGAGAAAATTCGCGCTCCACGAACGCGTGTTGCCGAGCGGTCGCCACACATGGCCCAGCACGTCCTGAAGTAGAAATCGTCCTACCCGTGTTCCGGCGTCTATGGTTGTGAGAATGAACAACGCCTCGAACATGATGGCGAAGTGATACCAAAGCCCCAGCGCGGTCGGCTTGGCAGAGATGCGAGCGAACATGTGCGCCATGCCGACAGCAAACGTCGGCGCGCCACCGGCGCGGTTGAACATTGTGGACTCGCCAAGATCCGTGGCGAGCATTTGCATTTGTTGTTCCGTTACGGGAAAGCCGGCCGCCGAAACTTTCGCCACAACTTCGGTAGGAGATCCTTTTGTATTGATCGCGAAATATTCTCCTGGTTCCAACACGCACGCCGCGATCATCGCCATCAAGGCGACCATCATCTCAGTCACCATCGCGCCGTAGCCGATGCTGCGGATGCGCGACTCGCGCCTGATCATTTTCGGCGTCGTACCTGAAGCAATAAGCGAGTGAAACCCGGAAACGGCGCCGCAAGCGATGGTGATGCAAACGAAGGGGAACACCGGCCCGGCGAAGACAAGGCCGCTGCCGTCGATGAACTTTGTAATGGCGGGTATTTGCAGGGTCGGATTGATCAGCACGACCGCGACGGCGAGCAACGCCACTGTGCCAAGTTTCAAAAACGTGCTGAGATAATCGCGCGGCGTAAGCAACATCCAAACCGGCAAAATCGACGCGGCGAGTCCATAGATCATAATTGCCCAAGCCAGCCATTTTTGGTCCTGATGAAACCACGCTTCAATCACCGGAAAGTGGCCGAGGAATTGTCCGCCCCACACGCCGAACGCCAGGCCGAGTAATCCGAAAATCGTGACCCCGAGAACGCTCACCTTCCCCGTGCGCAACGCGATCCCCATGATCAACGCGATCGGAATGGTCACAGCAATCGTGAAAACACCCCAAGGACTCTGCGCCAGCGCCTGAACCACGACCAGCGCCAGAACAGCCAGCAAAATAATCATAATGGCGAGCACGCTAACAAGCGCGAGCAAACCCACGCCGGGGCCGATTTCTTCCTTCACCATTTGTCCCAGCGTTTTTCCGCCACGCCGGATCGAGGCGAACAGAACAATCATGTCGTGCACACCGCCGCCGAGAGTTGCGCCGATCAAGATCCAGAGAGTGCCAGGTAAAAAACCAAACTGCGCCGCCAGCACGGGGCCAACCAACGGTCCCGGTCCAGCGATCGCGGCGAAATGATGGCCGAAAACCATCCAGCGATTCGTCGGCACATAGTCCTTGTTGTCATTTCGCAAAACTGCAGGCGTGGCGCGCTCCTCATTTAGAACAAGCACTTTGGTCGCCAGCCATTTGCTGTAAAAACGGTAGCTAATCGATAACGCGCAAAAGCCTGCGATAACGATCCAGAGGGCGCTGATTTTTTCTCCCCGCGAGAGAGCGAGCACGGCGACAGCCCAGGTGCCCAAGGCGGCTACCCCAATCCACAGCAGTTTTTTCCACACGCTCATGCGCTGAAAGCTTAATTGAAATTGTTGCGCTTCGCTACAAGGTGTGAGCTGTGCAGTTTCGCCATAAAATACAAAAACTGGTCGACGGCCAGAGCCTGGCTAGCGCGCGAAAACATACGCTCAGGTTGCTACGTCCGAAACGCTTCCAGTTGGAGACACAGCGCGTCATCGAGACAATTGATCCAGCTGGTTTCGAGCAGATTCGCCGGCGATACGCCGTAGCAGATCCCGGGGCGGACTGGCCGAAATATCTCGATCTCGATCGTTGGATCGGCGTTAACATCCGGCGGATTCGCCAGCTTGAACTCGACTTGGCGCGTCCCAAGCGGATTCTCGATCTAGGCTGCGGCGCAGGATACTTTCTCTACATCGCGCAGCTCCTCGGTCATTCCGGAGTTGGCCTCGACATGGATCGCCTGCCAATGTTCCGGGAAATCACGCACCTCCTCGATGTCCGCCGCGTCGTTCAGCGAATCCAGGCGTTTCGTCCGCTTCCAAACTTCGGTCAAAAATTCGATGTCATTACCGCGTTCATGATTTGCTTCAACAATCACAAGATGCCCGGACTTTGGGGAGTCCAGGAGTGGGAATTCTTTTTGGACGATCTCGCGAAGCATCTAAGAGCGCGCGGTCGAATCTGGCTCGAACTGAATCAGGAATACGACGGGACCTTTTACACGCCAGAGCTGAAAGAATTCTTTCAAAAGCGCGGCGCCAAAATCGACGAGCACAAGGTTATCCTTAACTCAGGCCATCGCGCGCGTGTTTCAACTTCGCCAGCTGCTCGGCAAGATCGCTGAGCCGTCGCCGGTGCTCTTCGACGACTGCCACTGGAGCTCGCTTTACGAAGGCGATGTTTTGCAATTTCGCTTCAACGGTTCGCGCTTCTTCACCAATCCGCGCGATTTCCTTGTCCAACCGCTCGCGTTCGCGCGCCTGGTCCGCAGCGGCGATCGCGAGAAAAAGTTCGCCTGAGGGAGTGACTGCTACTGGAGTGCCAGCCGGCGCGGTGTATTTGGGGTCGAGCGTTAGTTCCTCGGCATTTAACAATCGGCTCAGAGTGGGAGTTTGCTCAGAAATCGTTTTATCTTTTGTGCGTAAAATAAATTGTATCTTTCTATTCGAAGGCAACTTCGATGCTGATCTCAGATTGCGGCCGATTTGAACCGTTTCGTAGATGCTTGATACGACTCGCCGCCTTTCTGCAACGTTGACCACGGCGTCCAACGCAAGCTTTTCAGGCGGCACGGCGAACTGAATCGAGCCTTTGCCGAGGCCTAGTAACGACCAAATCTCCTCAGTTAAATGCGGCATTAAGGGATGCAGTAATCGCAATGTCGCCGAGAGCACAACATCCATTACTGCCAGCGCTGATTTCTTTTTGGCTTCCTCCGTGCTGAAAATGTCAGTCTTGGCCGCTTCAACAAACCAGTCGCAGTAATCGCTCCAGACAAAATTATAGAGATGTTGGGCAACCAGGTTGAAGTGATATTCGCGATACGCCGACTCGATTGCGTCGATTGTCTCATTCAGTCGAGCGAGTACTTCGACGGCAAAGATCGATAACGCTTGTGCGTCAATTTTTGGTGCAGCATCGCTGGTGCCTTGCATCTGGCGAAAACGCGCAACATTCCAGAGCTTGGTCGCAAAATTGCGGCCCTCTTCGATTTGCCGTTCGTCGAATCGAATGTCCTGCCCCGTAGGCGCGATGCGCATCAGACCAAATCGCAAGCCATCGGCGCCGTACTTGTCGATCAACTCCAGCGGATCAGGCGAATTGCCGAGCGATTTCGACATTTTGCGGCCCTGGCTGTCGCGAACAATGCTGGTGAAGAAAACGTGGTGAAACGGAATGTTGTCTTCAATCTTGCTGGATTTCCCCGGCTTGAACTCGAGCCCGGCGATGATCATGCGCGCAACCCAGAAGAAAATGATGTCCGCCGCGGTTACGAGCACACTGGTCGGGTAGAATTTCTTTCGTGTCTGAGGATCCATCGTCTCGTAAGCCCACAGCCACGATGAAAACCAGGTGTCGACCGTATCTTCATCCTGGATCCAGTTCTCGGGATCGGGCGGCGGCTCGATGCCGACATAAATTTCCTCACCGTTTTGGGATTTGGAATTAGGGATTTGAGATTTCCGGTACCACGCCGGTATCCGGTGTCCCCACCAAACCTGACGGCTGATGCACCAGTCGCGAATGTTCTCCAGCCATTGCGCGTAAACCTTTTCCCAATGCGCTGGAAAGAAACGAATGAGGTGATCACGGACGACTGCGAGCGCTTCTTTTGTTTTCGGGTAACGCAGGAACCATTGCTCACTCAGTCGCGGCTCGATGGGCACGTCGCTGCGGTCGCTGAACCCGATGTTGTTCTCATATAGCTCGGACTTCGCCAGAAGTCCCCTCGCCTGCAACAGCTCCGCGGCTTTTTTCCGCGCTTCGAAACGCTCCAGCCCATGCAACTCTGGAACCGCAGGGCAATTGACGCGGCCGGCAGGAGTTAAAACGTCGATGATCGGCAGGTCATGACGCTGGCCGATTTCAAAATCGAGCGTGTCGTGTGCTGGCGTAACCTTTAGAACACCCGTCCCAAACTCCGGATCGATTGCTTCGTCGGCAATGATTGGAATTTTATCCCGTGCGAGGGGACGCCAGGCATGCTTGCCTAACAAGTCGCGGTATCGTTTGTCGCCTGGATGAAACGCCATCGCTGTATCGGCCATGATCGTTTCCGGCCGTGTCGTTGCGATTTCGAGAAAGCGGCCTAGTTCCTCCACAATCTCGTAGCGAACGAAATACAAATACCCTTTCTGCGGCTTGCTAATCACCTCCTCGTCGGAAACGGCAGTTTGCGCCGCGGGATCCCAATTGATCATCCGACGACCGCGATAGATCAGGCCCTTATCGTAGAGATCGACAAAGACTTTTTGGACAGCCGCAGCATAAGAGTCATCGAGCGTGTAGCGCTGGCGCGACCAATCGCATGAACAGCCGAGCCGCTTGAGCTGTTCAATAATGATGCCGCCATGTTTGTCCTGCCATTCGAGCACTCGTCGCAAGAATTCTTCGCGGCCGAGATCATGGCGCGTTTTGTTCTCGGTCCTGCGCAGATATTTCTCCACAGCCGTTTGGGTTCCGATTCCCGCATGATCCATTCCCGGTAACCAAAGGACTTCGAATTCCTGCATCCGCGCGCGCCGAGCGAGAATGTCTTGAATCGTATTGTTCAAGACATGACCGAGAGTGAGCATGCCCGTGATGTTCGGTGGCGGCATCACGATCGAAAACGGTGGCTTCGACGACTCCGGATTTGCCACGAAATCGTGATTCTCCAGCCAGCGTTGATACCACTTCGGTTCAACCGTATTCGGATCGTACCTCTTGGGAAGTTCAGGCATCGCGATCAATCATCCGGAAGTGGAGCGGGTTTGCAAATCAGCGGCGCGCCCGGCGGTCGCGCCCTACCATGTGCTTGCATCGCGATGCCCTAAAAGCCACCTTCCCGCTGCATGAGCAACCCGCGACCGATCGGTGTTTTTGATTCCGGTATTGGCGGACTGACGGTGGTCAAGGCGCTCCGTGATCGGCTGCCAAACGAAACAATTGTCTACCTCGGCGACACGGCACGCGTTCCGTACGGCCCGAAAAGTCCCGCCACTGTGCAGCGCTATGCATTGGAGCTGGCGCATATGCTGATGCAAAAAAATGCGAAGGCGCTGGTTGTGGCGTGTAACACGGTGTCATCGGTCGCACTCCCTCTGTTGACGAGAAAATTTTCTGTCCCTGTGATCGGAGTGATCGAGCCGGGAGCGCGCGCGGCATTGCAGGCAACCCGTAACCAGCATATCGGCGTAATCGGAACACGAGCGACGATCCGCAGCGGCGCGTACGAAAAGGCGTTACGCGCGACCGACAACAATGTGCGCGTGAGCAGTCGCGCGTGCCCGTTGCTCGTCCCGTTGATCGAAGAAGGATTGCTCGACGACGACGTAACCGACCGCGTGATTGTCCGTTACCTTGAGCCCCTGCTTGCCGACGGGATCGACACGCTGGTGCTTGGCTGCACGCATTATCCGCTGCTCAGCGCCGCGATTGCACGCGCGCTCGGACGCGAGATCACGCTCGTCGATTCCGCGCAAAATTGCGCGACCGCAGTGCAGGAAACGTTTGATCGACAATCGCTGCGCTCGCCGGCGACAGAGCGTGGCGAGCTGCACGTCGCCCTTACCGATGCTGCCGATAATTTTCTTAACGTCGCGCGCGACGCCCTGCAGTTGAGCTTCGGCGAGATCGAGCTCCAACCTTTACCTTAGGTCTTGGCAAGCTTTCGATCACCATTTCGTAGGAGTGATCGATCATTTTTTGCAGTTCGATATCAGGAATGCCGCCCTCAATCTCAACGGTGTTCCAGTGTTTCTTGTTCATGTGATAACCGGGCCTGACCTGCTCGTACCGGTCCCGCAGGTCGAGTGCTAAATCTGGATCGCATTTCAAGTTTACAGTTGGTGGCACCTCGTCGAGAGCTGCTAACGCGAACATCTTGCCGCCGACTTTGAACACGAGAACATCGGGCCCGAAGGGAGTCTCCTCACTTGCACCGGGTTTGCTCAAGCAGTACTCGCGGAAGTCGGCGAGATCCATCAGGCAATTCGTTCGCGCAATATCGCCCGCAGATCTTGAATAGCGACACGTTCCTGCTGCATCGATTCACGATGGCGCAGCGTGATTGTCTTATCCTATGCGAGATACATAAAGCGGACTTGACGCCTCTTGTCGGTCGTCCACGGCTACATCGATCGAATACTCTCCAAATCTCGGCAATCGAAGCTGATGGATGTTGAGAGCAAGTGATACAGTCGACGTGGCGTCTTGCCCAGGAAAATTAACGTCAGCAGTCGCTTCCAACGGAGGCATGACAGGGGCGCCATCGGAATCGATAAACGCAATCCGGATGCGTTTCTTTCCTTCTTCCACACGCTCAAAACGCAATTTCATCGCGAGCGAACACTGCGGGTGAATTACCGGTGCTTCCCTGGCGTTAAGACGATCGAAAGAACCGAGAATACTCAGCTTCCCACCAGCATCGACAGTTGCTGCATCACACAAAGTAAAGATTTCAACTCTCATAATTCACCTCAACCGCACTTCTAAGAGTTCATCCGGGTAAATCAATGAATACGCGAGATCAAAAGATTCACCAATTCTCTGATCGCCACCCGCTCTTGTTTCATCGAGTCCCGGTCGCGCAATGTTACCGTTTCTCGCAGCGCGGGATCTCTTTCGCCGAGCGTCTCGAAATCGACGGTCACGCAAAAAGGTGTGCCAATTTCATCCTGACGCCGATAACGGCGGCCGATCGCACCGCTCTCGTCGTAGAAGACGAACATGTGCGGACGTAAAAGATCAACGATCTCTTTTGCTTTGGCCACGAGCGACTCCTTGTTCTTCAGCAAAGGGAAGACCGCGCATTTGATCGGCGCGATCCGTGGATGGAAACGTAAGACTATACGCGATTCCATTTCGCCTTTGTCGTTAGGCGCCTGATCTTCTGCGTACGCGTCGCAGATCACCGCCAAGATAGTGCGATCCACGCCGGCACTTGGCTCAACTACGTGCGGAATGAATCGCTGCTTTGTCTCGTCATCGAAATACTCAAGCGATTTACCGCTCGCTTTCTGGTGCTGTAGTAAATCGTAATCGGTCCGGTACGCCACACCTTCGAGTTCCTGGAAGCCAAACGGGAAATCGTATTCGATGTCGTAAGTGCCCTTCGAATAAAACGCGCGCTCGTCGTCAGGGACTTCCCGTGCATGCAGTCTCTCGCGCGGAATGCCGATATTTTCATAGAACTTCAGTCGCTCTTCCAACCAATAGTCCAGCCATTTCATCCCCTCCTCTGCCCTGCAAAAATATTCCAGCTCCATTTGCTCGAACTCGCGTGAGCGAAATGTGAAATTGCGCGGGTTAATTTCGTTGCGAAAAGCTTTTCCGATTTGCGCAATACCGAACGGCAACTTCTTGCGCGACACTTCGAGAATGTTTTTGAATTGAACGAAGATCGATTGTGCGGTTTCAGGCCGCAGATATGCGATGGAGCTTTCCTCGGCGGCCGCGCCAACATGCGTCTCGAACATGAGATTAAACTGCCGCGCTTCTGTTAAGTCTTTGCCGCCGCAGTTTGGGCATTGCTTAACCCCCTTTTTCTCCACGAGTTGATCAGCGCGCAAATGGGCCTTGCAGGTGCGGCAATCAATCATCGGATCTGAAAAACCTTCCACATGGCCGGATGCTTTGAGAACTTCAGGATGCGTGAGGATCGCGCCATCCATGCCGATTACATCGTCGCGCTCATGCACCATGACGCGCCACCAGTAGTTCTTCAGGTTGCGCTTTAATTCGACACCGAGCGGTCCGTAATCCCAAGCGCCATTGAGCCCGCCGTAGATTTCGCTCGACTGGAAAATAAAACCGCGCCGCTTACACAGGCTGACGATTTTTTCCATGCGCTGGGCGTCGGTTGGCGCGCTCATCGGAAGTGTCCGCAGATTTCGCAGATTTACGCAGATTTATCCAGAGAAACAGTTGCCGGCTTTCGTTGAATCTGTGGAATCTGCGTAATCTGCGGACGAATTGGTTCAGCTTTGTGGTTCGACTTTCACCTCGGTCTTTACCGAGTTGGCGATGAAGCATTGCTCGTGCGCGCCATGATTCATTTCCTCGATTTCCTGCGGCGTGGGTTGTTTCTCGCCGGAGAATTTCAGGCGTTGTCGAAGTGTGACGCATGTAATGGCAAGTCTTCCTTCGGCATTTTTCTCCATAACGCCGACTGCTTCATCGACATATTCGTCGAGCACGAACCTCTTTTTGCACGCGATGGCGAGAAACGTCAGCATGTGGCAGCTCGACAGCGAAGCCACAAACGCTTCCTCCGGATCGACCAGGTTCTGATTGCCCAGAAACGCGGGCGCGGCTGACGCCTGCATCTCGTGCCCGCCGTCAAACTTCCAAGTGTGGTCTCGTGAATATTTCTGATACTCAAACGGCTTGTCGCCGCGTTGCCAAGTGAGAGTAACTTTATGTTCTGACATGCGTTTAGATAAAACGCGACGGGGCGTGGGGCAAGCACGGTTCCCTTGTCATCCTGAGCGAAGTCGAAGGATCCCGCAGAACTACCTGAGAGTTATGCAACGGGATTCCTCGACTTCGCTTCGCTCGGAATGACTTGCTTACGCTGACGGGCGGCCGCTTTAATCATCTCCGCTTCTGAAAAATAGCGCGATTAGCTCAGTGGTAGAGCGGTAGCCGCGACGACACGTCGCAAGCTTGCGTTATAGGACGCGCTCTTTATTTTGTCCGCTTCTGATAAGTCGCGCGATTAGCTCAGTGGTAGAGCACTTGCTTCACACGCAAGGGGTCGCTGGTTCGATACCAGCATCGCGCATGTCTTCATTGCTCGGCCGGTTACCACACGTGCCCCAAACTTAGGTCCTCAATGCCATGGCTCTGATTCAAGAAGTTCTCGAAGTTGTTAAAAAGCGTAACCCTAACGAGCCTGAGTTTCTTCAGGCGGTCACGGAGGTGCTGGAGTCCATCCGGCCAGTCATCGACCGTAGCAAGAAGCTCAGAGACGCCAGAATTCTGGAACGTCTAGTCGAACCAGAGCGAATGATTCAGTTTCGTGTCCCGTGGATCGATGACAAAGGACAGATCCAGGTGAACCGTGGCTTTCGCGTCCAGATGAATAGCGCGCTCGGCCCTTACAAAGGCGGGTTGCGTTTTCATCCGACCGTCTGTGCGAGCATCATCAAGTTCCTTGCGTTCGAACAAGTATTTAAGAACTCACTGACCGGTTTGCCAATGGGCGGCGGTAAAGGTGGCTCGGACTTCGATCCAAAAGGCAAATCCGACAGGGAGGTCATGCGATTTTGCCAATCGTTCATGACCGAACTGTTTCGGCACATCGGTCCCGATACTGATGTACCTGCTGGGGACATCGGCGTGGGTGGTCGCGAGATCGGGTATCTATTTGGGCAATACAAAAGGCTGGCGAACGAATTCACCGGTGTGTTAACCGGAAAAGGACTCACTTGGGGCGGCTCGCTAATTCGACCAGAGGCCACCGGCTACGGAGCGGTTTATTTCGCGCAGGAAATGCTTAAGACGCGCAATGAAACGATCGAAGGCAAAATTTGCACTGTTTCAGGTGCCGGTAACGCGGCGCAATATACGGTGGAGAAATTGCTCCAGTGCGGCGCAAAGCCTGTGTCGATGTCCGATTCCAGCGGCTTGGTTTACGACAAGAACGGCATCGATGAAGAAAAACTCGCCTGGGTTAAAAGTATTAAGAACGTCCGGCGCGGACGCATTAGCGAGTACGCTAAAAAATTCCGCGGCTCCAAATATGTGGCTGGACAACGGCCGTGGGGAATCAAATGTGATTGCGCCTTTCCATGCGCGACTCAGAACGAGATTAACATCGAAGACGCAAGGAAATTGGTCGACAACGGTTGTTATCTTGTCTCTGAAGCGGCCAACATGCCGAGCGTCCCTGCGGCGGTCGATCTGTTCCTGGAGAAAAAAATTCTCTTTGGTCCCGGCAAAGCCGCAAATGCCGGCGGCGTAGCGACGTCCGGTCTCGAGATGAGCCAAAACTCCATGCGTTTGCCGTGGCCACGCGAGGAGGTCGATTCGCGTTTGCGCCACATCATGTCGACGATCTTCAAAAACTCCTGGGACACTGCGGAAGAGTACGGGCAGTCTGGCAATCTCGTGGTTGGCGCAAACATCGCCGGCTTCGTAAAGGTGGCCGACGCCATGCTCGACCAGGGCGTGGTCTAACCGTCCTTGACCGACAACGGGACAACGAATCGTCTGGTCAGGTACCAGGGAGTGGGACGCGCGCGCCGTCTGTATTAATTCGCCGCCCGCGTGAACTCGGACACGTGAACCACGTCTGGAATCCGAATACCGAAGTGTATGAAAATGAAAACGAGATCCTCTGTTCTACTGTTCGCTTTGACCTGCGCTGCGCTTAGCGTCGGCGGATGCACTGGCTATTACAGTGCCTATCCCGGGTATGGGCCGTATTACGGTGCGGGTTACGGTGCGGGTTACGGTCCGCGGCCATACTACGGGGGTTATCCGGGTTCTGTTACTGTGGCGGTGGGCGATCGGCCTTACTACCGCCACGGGCCAGGCTATTATGTAGGCCGCACCTATTACGTTTGGAAGCCAGGCCATTGGGCGACACGCCACGGCCAAAGAGTCTGGATCCACGGCCATTACGTCGTGCGAGGAGGATATTAGACTCGCGCCTTGCGTTGAGACTGATGGTTAACGATCGGGGAAGCCAGGCCCCAGCGTGCCAAACGAAAACGCACAGCCGTGGCAAGGCAGCCCAATCCATAGCGCACGCTTCTACGGAAATTGATCGATGACGCTTCCGGCATGTAACGAGCTGGGCACGTCACCTCGCCGATGGCGCAACCAAGGGCGATGATTTGCGCGAGGATCTGATTGTCGAAAACAAAATCATTGGAGTTCGTTTCCAACGGCAGCCGCTCCAGCAACTGGCGCGAAAAGGCGCGATAGCCAGTGTGATACTCAGAAAGTTTCGCTCCGATGAGAAAATTCTCTACGAACGTGAGGAACCGGTTTGAAACGTATTTCCACCAAGGCATGCCACCGCGCAGCGCGCCCCCGCCGAGAATCCGCGAACCCAGCACGCAGGGATAAAGGCCGCTTGCGACAAGAGCTGCCATCGCTGGAATCAACTGGGGCGTATACTGATAATCGGGGTGAATCATAATGATGATGTCTGCGCCTGCCGCCAACGCGAGTCGGTAACAGGTTTTTTGGTTCGCGCCATAACCGCGATTCTCCGGGTGCACTTCCACTTGCACGTTTGGCAGAGTGCGCGCGATTGCCACCGTCTCGTCGTGGCTGGCGTCGTCCACAACAATGACTAGATCAACAATGCCGTGTGCCATGACTTCGTCGTAAGTCTGGCGCAACGTGCGCGCGGCGTTATACGCGGGCATCACCACTACAATTTTCTGGCCGTTCAGCATCGTGATCGTCGAATATGCGTTGGAAAGCTAGCTTGCAAGCTTCATGACGATTTTTTACGACCCCAGCTGTCTGGAATATTCGAGTCCCGGCCATCCGGAACGGCCGGAGCGGATCGCACGCACTGCGCCAGTCCTAAAAGATCGACATCCTGACTGGGAATGGCGGAAACCCACTTCCGCGACGGATGTGCAGTTACTGCGCGCACATTCGCGTAAGCATATCGAATGCATTGCCAGCGCGCTCGAGCATTTCGATCTGGACACGCCACTTTATCCAAGCATCGAAGTGCACGCGCGGCGTTCAGGCGGCGCGGCAATCGAGGCAACGAGTTCCGCGCTGCGGGGCGAGGCCGCTTTCAGCTTGATGCGCCCGCCGGGACATCACGCCACGCAAGATCGCGCAATGGGTTTCTGTTATTTCAGCAATGTGGCCGTCGCGGCGCTCGATGCGCTTACAGAAAAGGTCGAACGAATTGCCATTTGGGATTTTGATGGCCATCACGGGAACGGCACCGAGGCGATAGTAGCGCACCATGAGAGAATCCGATTTGCCTCGATTCATCAGTTCCCGGCGTATCCGGGGACTGGAGCGAAATCGTTCGCGAACATCGATAATTATCCCATCACGCCTTACACACCGCGCAAGGCAATTCTCGAGGTTGCGCGGCGCTCTTTCGATAAGTTGATCGGTTTCGAACCTGATTTGCTTCTGGTTTCGGCAGGATTCGACGCATACGGGCATGATCCATTGCTCCAACTAACGCTCGAGCGCGAAGACTTTGCGACATTCGGTGAGTGGTTAAGCAAAATCGATACTCCAATCGCAGTCGCCCTCGAAGGCGGATACAGCAATGAACTGCCGGAATTGATCGACGCGTTCTTAAGTAGCTGGCAGGCTTAGCGCCACGGATTTGAATTTCCCCGGTCTGTGAAAATCCGTGGTCATCTGTGGCCAATCTCCTGAGTTTGCGCATATTCGGAGCTTCAAATCGGGCCGTAGCACAGCTTGGTAGTGCGCTTGAATGGGGTTCAAGAGGTCGCGGGTTCAAATCCCGCCGGCCCGAGGTAACTAATTCCTCGCCATGTTTCACGTTTACGTTCTGCGTAGTAGCAGGACCGGCCGCCGCTATGTGGGATCCTGTGAGGATCTCGATAAGCGTCTTCGACGTCACAATCTCGGTCATTCCAAAGCTACGCGCCACGGCATCCCATGGACTTTGATCCACAGTGAAAGATTTTGTAGTCGCACCGAAGCTTCGAAAAAAGAGCGCTACTATAAATCAGGTCGAGGTCGCGACGAACTTGATCAATTGCAATGCTAGTGCGGTCGCCGCGGCGACAGGTCGCCGGTTCAAATCCCGCCGGCCCGACGGGAGATCTCTTATCGTCTTGGTCTCACGTTTATTTTTTTACGCACCAAGACCGGTCTGATCAGCAAGAGAAACTTTCCGTTGCACAAATTCTTCTTTTTCCGTAAGATTGCATGCTCAAAGAGATAGGAAAATCTTCGGAACGTTGCACTGGCCGCAATATAAACTAAGGTAAACTCCCCCCCGATTTTCGATCACGCGAGCTTTGAAGGCGTGCAGGATGTTCTTCAAGGACAGATCACGGGCACGCAAACATGAAACCCCAAAAATATGTAATCTTTGCTGTTGCCCTCGTTGTTGGGATTTTTGGGATTTCCTTGAGTGTTCGTGGAAATGATGCGCAGAAGGCCTCCACACCCCCGTCAGCTTCCACTCCCCGCACCCGCATCTACTACATCGCCGCCGAGAATACGACTTGGAACTATGCGCCCACGGGCAAAGACCAAATGACCGGCAAGCCGGTGCCAGCGCCCTGGGGCAAGCAATTAGTTTATAAAAAAGTCCGCTACTTCGAATACACCGACGACTCATTCACCGAAAAGAAACCTCAGCCTGCCTGGCTGGGCATCCTCGGCCCGATCATTCGCGGCGTCGAAGGCGATACGATTAAGGTCGTGTTCTACAACAAAGCCAATAAGCCCTATAGTATGCATCCCCACGGCTTGCACTATGACAAAGATAATGAAGGCGCAACGCATGAAGCCGGCGGCTCGGATCATCAGAACATGGATGTGGGTAGCATGGCCAGCGGCTCCATGCCCATGGATGGCGCCGGGGCCAAAGTTGCACCCGGACAGAAATATACCTACACCTGGACCATACCCCATGATGCCGCACCTACGGAAGCCGAAGGCGGATCAAAAATCTGGACGTATCACTCACACGTCAACGGCCCGCAAGATATCTATGATGGTTTGATCGGACCGATCATTGTAACCTCGGCGGCTCACGCTCGAGCCGACGGCACGCCTGATGATGTCGATAAGGAATTTGTGACGATGTATATAATCTTCGACGAATCAAAGCCGGGTATGACTGATCAGCAAAAAGAACCCCATCTCAAACATTCGATAAACGGCTATATCTTCGCCAATCTGCCGGGCTTGGATATGGACAAAGGCGATCGAGTCCGTTGGCACCTTATCGGCATGGGCAACGAAGTTGATCTGCATACGCCTCATTGGCACGGCAAACTAGTGAAAATCAACGGCACATATACCGATGTTGCCGAACTTCTGCCGGCAAGCATGAAATCGGGCGACATGCTGGCTGACAATCCGGGCCAGTGGATGTACCATTGCCATGTCGCCGATCACATCACCGCCGGTATGACGTCGATGTATCGGGTGCATGAGAAATAGAGCATTACGAAGACGCTCGACATAACCTATCAATCCCGCTGGCCCGAGAGGATTTTGAGCCCCCGATTATCACGGATGAAACCCAGATTGTTTTTGGCCAACATGGAACATCATTTGTGTAAATCTGTGTTCATCTGTGGCTGAATGTTAAGTGCGGGAATCGTCGGGCTGCCGAACGTCGGGAAATCGACGCTTTTCAACGCCGTCACACGCACGCACAAAGCGCCGGCGGAAAATTATCCGTTCTGCACGATTGATCCGAACGTTGGCGTGGTGATCGTGCCCGATCCGCGGCTGGAAAAGATCGCCGCGATTTCTCACTCGAAGAAGATCACACCGACAGCAATCGAGTTTGTGGATATCGCTGGACTCGTCAAAGGAGCGAGCGCCGGTGAAGGTCTCGGCAATCAGTTCCTTCACCATATTCGCGAAGTCGAGGCGATCGTGCAGGTAGTGCGTTGTTTTGAAAATCCCGACGTTCATCACGTCAGCGCGACCATTGATCCGGTGCGCGATATCGAGGTCATAAACACCGAGCTCGTGCTGGCCGACCTGGCTTCGTTGCAGAAACGACGCGACCGAATACAGAAGCAACTGCACGCCGGCGAAAAAGTAGCAATCGTTGAAAGCGCGATCATCGAAAAATTACTCGCGCATCTTGACCGCGGAAAGCCGGCGATTACCGCCGAATTGACTCCAGAAGAGAAGGCAGTCGCGCGAGGTTTCTTCCTGCTGACGTCAAAACCAACAATTTTTGCCTGCAATGTGGCGGAATCGGATTTGGCAGCGATTTCGAAAGGAGACTCTGCGAAAGCCGCCGCGCGATATGTCGATCTTGTTCAAGATTACGCTCGACATCATTTCGCCACTGAAGCGGTCGTGATCAGCGCACAAATCGAGAGCGAGCTCGTCGATCTCGATGAGCAGGAGGCCCTGGAGTATTTGCGTAATTTGGGCGTGGAAGACAGCGGTGTGCACGCGCTCATTCGCGCGGTGTATCATCTGCTTGGGTTGCGCACGTTTTTTACCACTGGCGAAAAGGAGACGCGCGCATGGACCATTCACTCCGGCGACAAAGCGCCGGCCGCCGCCGGAGCGATTCACTCCGATTTTGAGCGCGGGTTTATCGCAGCGGAAACCATTCATTACAACGACTTGACCGCGGCTGGCTCTTTCGCGAAAGCACGCGAAGCAGGCAAACTGCGCTTGGAAGGAAAAGATTACGAAGTGCGCGATGGCGACGTGATTCTGTTCCGATTCAACGTCTGAGTTGTAGAGGCGGCCGTGTCAGCTGCCCACCAGATTGGCGCTTCGCACAGCGAAGCGGCTACAACGCGCCAAGGTATAAGATTCGTCCGCATTGCTCGCAGCTGACGATTTCCTTTCCCGCTTTGACCCGCGCCGCGGTGGCAGTCGTTACTTTCATGTGGCAGCCGGTGCAAACACCGTGCTCTACGGCGACGATCGCGGCGTCGCCTTTACTGTTGAACAGGCGCTCGAACTGATCGAGCACGTCGGCGTCGATTTTAGACGCAAGCGCTTCCCGCTCATTTGCCAGTTCTGCCTGCTGCGTTTCCAGCGCTTTTGATTTTGTTTCGAGATCGGTCAATTGCCGCGAAATGCTGTCTTTCGTTGCTCGCGCGCTTTTATCGGCCGCTTCGATTTCGCCCTTAAGCCTGTCGACTTCGATCATCAATTCGAGTTCCTGATCCTCGAGTTTGCGGATTTCATTTTCGTACCGCTCAATTTCGTGGCCGATCGCCTGAAATTCATCATTCTTTCGGGTTTGATACTGCTGCGTCTTGAGACGCAAGATGCTTTCGGTACGTGTGCCCACGTCGAGTTCCAGTTTTTTGCGCTCAACTTCGACCTGACGCCCCTTCAGCTTCAGCGATTCAACGCCCGCCGCGGTTGCGGCCAGTTGCGACTCAAGATGAGCGCGTTCCCACGGCAGCGTTTTAATCTCAGTCTGGATCTGTCTGATCTTTTGTTGTCGATCTTGGAGAACGAGCAGTTGTTCCAGTTCCGAATGCACGGGCGCTTAACCTATTGATTCGGCAAAGGGGCGTCAATCATTGGCCAGCAGGGCTAAGTTGATTTAACGCGTCAAGCACCTGCTCCGGGCGCGCGCGCACGGCGATGTTCTCGGTAAGATTGACCCAGCGAACGATGCCATTTGAATCAAGGAGAAATTCAGCTGGGCGCGCAATGTCCGCTCCCTTCGGTCCTGCCCCGGGGTGCAAGACATCGTAACGGCGAATGACCTGCGTCTTCGGATCGGACAGCAGTGGGAATGTGTAGCCCAGTTTTTGCGATTGGCGTCGGTTAGTCTCCGGTAGATCGACGCTGATGGCCACGACGCGAACGCCGCGCGCGTCGAATTCCGAAAGCCGTCGCTGGAAACTCCGCAACTCGGAGTTGCATAGCGGTCACCAAAAACCACGGTAGAAAATCAGCGCGACGGCTCTGGAGCCGGAAAGTAAATCGCCGAGGCCAACGGGTTTTCCATTTTGATCCAGTAGTAGAAAATCAGGCGCCTTTTGTCCAACGCGCGGGGCGCCAGCTGAGGGCGGCACCTGCCGTAGAACGTAGAAGATTTCGTAGCTGAAAAACGCGACAACAAGCACAACAATCGCTGCGAAGATCGAACCGAAAATCTTTCCGCGGTAAATCTGCGGCCGGCCAAACGCGCGGAACAGACCGACTATCAACAACGCAGCCCCAGTTCCAAAGAGTAAAAAATTCGCCCAAGGAAAATCCCGCGTGATTGGAAAGCGGGCGAAGAACTCATAGGAGAACAGACCGGCGACTACGACAACGAAGCCGACCCAGATCGGCCAGTTCCATTTTCGTTTCATTGCGCTCGGGCTGGTGCCAAGCCGAGGATCCAGCGATATAGCCCGATCGCGATCGCCGCGAAACCAAGTCCGCCAAGGATTTTGCCAGCGGTTTCGAAGCCGGGCCCGACCAGCGCCAGCGGTGCGTCTTTGCCTGAAAAGACGATGATCGCCGAAATCACCACACCGATGATGCCTTCGCCGACGATCAACCCGGATGCGAGCAGCACGCCAAGCTGCTTCGTTGCTTCCGGTCTCGCTGTGCGGTCAGCGCGCCTATCGAACAACCACCCGGCAACGGCTCCGACCACGATCATCAGAGTGCTCTGTGTGGGTAAATAAATGCCAAGGCCCACTGCCAGCGGTGGAACGCGCATGTGTCGTGTCGTGCGCGCGAGGATCTCGTCCAACAGGATGATACCAACGCCGATCAATCCGCCGATCCGGATCAAACTCCAGTCTATATCAGCAGCAATCACTCCTTGCGCGAGTGACGATATCAATCCTGCCTGAGGCGCGGGCAAAGGGTGCGCACGCGCTTCAGCGCCCGGTGCTCCAACGAAACCGTAAGCGTGATTCACGAGATCGAGTACCGGCGGAATGACGAACGCGCCCGCGATGACGCCAAAAATCAACGCGACTTGTTGCTTCCATGGTGTTGCATCAACCAGTTGTCCGGTCTTGAGGTCCTGCAAGTTGTTATTGGCGATTGCCGCAACGTTGAAGATCACTGCAGTCGTAAAGAGCGCGAATGCCATCAGCGCCTTGCTGGCATCCGGCGATACGTACGGTTTCACGCCGATCACGAGCAGCAACGCCGCACCGATCACGACTAAGATGCCAATGCCAGACAACGGGCTGTTCGAGGAACCGATCAGCCCCGCCATGTACCCGCACACTGCGGAAACGAAAAAGCTCATCAACACAACGTAAGCGACCCCGCCGATGATGAGTGTGGGCAAATGTGCGCCGAGACCGCTGCTGTTGCCGAAATATCCGAGCAACCAGGCGATCGGCAGCATGCAGATCAGCGTTATCACTCCGACAATGCCGATCGGAATGTCACGCTCAGTGATCGGCAACGTATCGGCCCGGCCGGCTTTTCGCGCCCGCGATGCAGCCATCGCACTAGCGAGCCCGCGGGCCACCGGTTTAACAAGTTTGAGCAACGTCCAAATCGCCGAAACGCCGATCGCGCCAGCACCAACGAAGCGGACCTTTGTGCTCCAGGTTTTTTGCGCGAGGGTCGCGGCGGCTGTCGTGAGATCGCCGGTCATCGCGGAAAAATGCGGAACGCCCCAGCCCCAGCCGATCAACGCGCCGATGAGCATCGCGATCCCGACGGACAAACCGACCAGGTGCCCGATCCCGAGAAGAGCAAACGACAAAAAGAAATCATATCCGCTCACTGATCCGCGCCTGCCAATCCGAAAAGTTTGCGCCACATCGGCGGCCAATACTTGCGTCTGAACGACGACCGCGAATACCGCGGCAACGATCGAGCCCCACAGTACTGCAAGCAGACCTGCCCTCCCATGTTCAATGTCGGAAGCATGCTTGGAATCGCTGCTGCTCCCCACCTTGAGCACTTCAGCGCATGCAACGCCTTCGGGATACGGAAGGTCCGAAGTCGTGACTAGAGCGCGCCGCAGCGGGATTGAATACATCACACCCAGAATTCCGCCGAGCGCACAAATCCAGAACGAAATCCAGAACGGGAACTCGGTCCACCAACCGATCATGATCAGGCCCGGCAACACAAAAATGATCGATGAAAGTGTGCCCGCGGCGGAGGCAACGGTCTGGACGATGTTGTTCTCCTGAATTGTGGCGTCACGGAACCCGCGCAGGATGGCCATCGAAATCACGGCTGCGGGAATCGAGGTAGAGAACGTGAGTCCTGCTTTGAGCCCGAAGTACACATTCGCTGCGGTGAACACCAGCGTGATAATAATCCCGATAATGAGACCGCGTACGGTGAGTTCTTTGCCCACAGGAGTCGGAGAATAGTGTGCAATCCCCGAAGGGGTCAAGGTATTGCAATCAATACCGCTGGACTGGTTCCTGACTAAGCGGAGAATGGAGCGGTTGGGAACCGCGACATGACCGGTGGGTTGGGATCACGACCTGGGAGGAGTGCTGTAGCCGGTCGAGCGCTGCGGGAAGCAGCCGAGAGACAACTAGTGTGAAGTTGCCAACTGGGTCAAGGAACTGTGACGTTCAACGCCGGCGCCAAGTGAATTGCGCATTGTCACGTCCTTGCGCTCTGGCCCATTCTTTCAAGCTCTTGCAAAATGTCGACGATCGATAGCGCAAATCCGCCGCAGGAATTTCCCGACATCGTCGGCGCGCGACCAACGAATCCACTGGCCGCGAACTTCAAATCGTTCATTCCAGCCTCCGCTCATTTGCCGGAGCTGACATGGCCACATCTGATCACCGGCACGATTCTCGGAATTATTTTCGGCGCGTCGTCGCTTTACCTTGTGCTCAAAGTCGGATTGACGGTCAGCGCGTCGATCCCGGTGGCCGTGCTTTCAATCACCATCTTTCGCGTTGCGTCGAAGTTTTTTCGGTCGCGCCACGCGACAATCCTGCAAAACAACATCGTTCAAACGGCGGGGTCGGCGGGCGAATCGATCGCATTCGGCCTGGGTGTGACGATGCCGGCGATCATGATTCTCGGATTCGATCTCGAAATCACGCGAGTGATTCTCGTTGCTGTTCTGGGCGGATTACTCGGCATACTGATGATGATCCCGCTGCGCCGCGCATTGATTGTCGCTGAGCACGGTGTTTTGAAATATCCCGAAGGTACAGCTTGTGCCGAAGTCCTGAAGGCAGCCGTCTCGAAGGAATCAATCGCCGTCGCGGACAAGACACACACGACCGCTAATGCAGAAATCGTTAATCAAGAAGCGGCGAGCGGAGGAGGCAAAGTCATCTTCACTGGTTTTGGGATCGGCCTCCTTTACCAGGCCGCTATGGGCGCGTTTAGAATGTGGAAGGACACGCCGGAGAAAATCTTTGGTGCGCCGTTTAAAGGCGCTTCAATCTCCGCCACGATCGAACCAGCTTTGCTCGGCATCGGCTATATCATCGGGCCACGGATCGCCTCGATTATGTGCGCAGGCGGCGTGCTCTCGTATCTCGTCCTGATTCCAGCGATCAAATTTTTCGGTGACAACGTCGCGGGATCGGTCGCACCCGGAACCATTCCTATCAGCCAAATGGGACCCGACGATATTCGCGAGGCGTATATTCTTTACATCGGTGCCGGAGCAGTTGCTGCCGGTGGAATCATCAGCTTGTTTCGCTCGATTCCCACCATCTGGCATGGATTGCGAGGCGGATTATCGGATCTGCTGGGCCAACACAGCTTGCGCGGAGATGCGCCGCGAACGGATCGCGATTTGTCGATGCGCGTCGTGGTCATTGGTTGTGTTGCGATCATCGCCATCATCATGGCGGTTCCGCAGTTGCATCTGCGTGGAA